>ENA-ORTG01000514-ORTG01000514.1-human-gut-metagenome-genome-assembly--contig:-NODE-514-length-41560-cov-13.155837_pt1 | contig 41560 bp, 34 predicted proteins | sample MGYA00241906_ERZ509176 | MGnify/ENA primary metagenome ERZ509176 (study PRJEB26280, sample SAMEA2338811) | human gut metagenome | biome: human gut; feature: human-associated habitat; material: faeces...
GGCACCCCTCCCGTCAGATACCTACCCTGTGTAGTCCCTTGTAAACTGTACTTTAACAAAATATAAGCATCTTTTTTTACAGAATACTTGGGAAATGTTGCTGTAAAAGGCGTTCGGCGGAGCGATTCACATTTTTAAAGTGGGTCATTTCATTTTTGATAGACATTTCGACAGGATCTGTGCTATGATGTGAAGACACGGCGCGCAGACGCCGGACAAAAGGAGACCATGATGAAAAAGACCTTTGATCTCAGCGCCGCGGCGCTGCACATTCTCGCCATGACATTCATGCTGATGGACCACCTCTGGGCGACGCTGCTTTCCTCGCAGATGTGGCTGACGCACGTCGGGCGGCTGGCCTTTCCGATCTTTGCCTTTCTGGCGGTGGAGGGGTATTTCCACACACGCAGCTTCAAGCGCTATGCGCTGCGGATGCTGCTCTTTGCTGTGCTCTCCGAGGTGCCGTTCGACCTGATGTACGGCGGAACGGTGTTCTATCCCGTACATCAGAACGTGATCTGGACGCTGCTCCTCGGCCTGCTCGGCATCCGCCTGATGGAGGCGGCGCGGGCGAAGGGAAAGCGCTGGCTTTATGTCCTGACCTGTGCGGCGGTCGTTGTGCTGGGCTTTGCCCTCGGCACGCTCGGCATGGTGGACTACTACGGCGCGGGCGTGCTGACGGTGTTTGCATTCTACTTTTTCCGCGAGCGGAAGTGGTGGTGCCTGCTCGGGCAGCTTGCGGCGCTGTACTGGCTCAACGTGGCGGTGCTCGGCGGGCAGATGTATCCGGTCACGCTCTTCGGACGTGAGATCGAGCTGTGCGAGCAGGGGCTTGCGCTGCTTGCCCTCGTGCCGATCTGGCTCTACCGCGGGCGGCAGGGACACCACAGCAAGGCGTTCCAGTATGCCTGCTATGCGTTTTACCCCGCGCATATGCTGGTGCTGGCCCTGCTTACAATGATTCAATAAAAATCGGAAAGCTCCCCCGCTGCGGCGCATAGAGTAGAGAAAACGCCGGACGGGGGGCTTTTTATGCGGAAAGAGGATGCGGTCTTGATGACCGCAGAGGAGATTGCGCGGTACAATGAATCGCTTCTGTGCGTTCCGGGCGAGGCGGCAAGGCTCTGGGACCTGACGCGGCTGCGCGGTCGTGACGTGCGCTGGGGTGTCAGCGTGCGGCGCACGAGTCTGCGCGCGAAACCGACGGATGCCCTGTGCCCCACGCGGGCGGGGGACCGGTACGACGACCCGCTTCAGCTCACCGCGGTGCTGCCGAACGAGCCGATGGCGCTGCTTGGGGAGAGCGCGGACGGGAGCTTCTGCTATGCCGAGACCTCGTACTACGCGGGCTGGGTGCCGGCGGAGGACATCGGGCTGTGCCGGGATTTGGAAGCATGGCGGACGGCGCAGGAGGGCGGTTTTCTGCGCGTGACCGGCAGCCGCGTCACGCTCTGCTGCGATCCCTATGAGCCGCGCGTCTCCGGCGCGGCGCTTCCAATGGGGACGCGCCTGCCGCTTGCCGCCCCGCCGGGAACGGTGCGCGCGCTGCGCGGGCGCATGAGCTATGATAACTACCTTGTTCGTCTGCCTGTGCGCCGCACGGACGGATGGCTGGAATATCGCGAGGCGATGGTGCCGGTCAGCGCGGATGTGTGCGTGGGAGACCTGCCCTATACGCATGAGAACGTCGCCGCGCAGGCGGCGAAAATGCGCGGAGAGGTGTACGGCTGGGGCGGGATGCTCGGCGGGCGGGATTGCTCCGCGCTGGTGGGGGATGTCTACCGCTGCTTTGGCTTCCGCCTGCCGCGCGACGCCGCGGGGCTGGCGCTGCTGCCCGGCGCGGAGGACGTGTCGGTGCTTTCCACGGAGGAGAAGTGCGCGGCGCTTTGCACACTGCCGGTCGGGACGATCCTCTATTTCCCGGGACACGTCATGCTCAGCTGGGGCGTGGAGGACGGCGAGCCGCAGTGTCTGAGCGCGGCGGGAAATTTTCTGCCGCCGGGGAGCGCGGGCGGCGAGCCGCGCGCGGTGAACACCGTCGCGGTGATGCCGCTGACGGTGGTGCGGGCGAACGGCAAAACGTGGCTGGAGTCGCTCACCAAGATCATCCGCATCCCATGAAGAAACGAGAGACGGCGCGTGCCGTCTCTCGTTGTCGATTCAGTTCCATGGAAAGCGGTCCCACGGAAAGATGCGCGGCGGCGCAGCCTCAAAGACGAGGGGCGCGTGCGTCTCGGGATGGAAAAAGGCGAGGCGGCAGCTCCACAGCGCCGTCGTGCAGCCGCGCTCGCGGCTGCCGTATTTGCCGTCGCCGAGCAGCGGATGACCACGCGTGGCGAACTGGCAGCGGATCTGGTGAAAGCGTCCCGTGCGCAGCGTGACGCGCACGAGGGCGGCGGGAGAGTCATTGAGCACGGCATCCTGCAGCACGTGGTAGTCGAGCAGGGCCTCCTTGACGCCGCGGCGGGAAGAACTTACTGCAAAGGATTTTTGCTTTACAGAATCCTTAAAGAGCAGATCACGCATTTCGCCCGTATCGGGCGTGGGGATACCGGAGCAAACGGCAAGATACGCCTTTTGCAGAGCTTTTTCCTGCACCTGACGGCTCAGCTCGGCGGCTGCCTTGGGCGTCCTCGCCCAGACCATCACGCCGCCGACGGCACGGTCTAAGCGGTGAACGCAGTAAAGTGAATCTGCTTTACATTTCATCTCCTCAGCGAGCAGAGCCGGCAGCTCGTGCTCGCACTCGACGCCGACCGGCTTGCGGCAGACGAGAAAGCTGCGCTCGGCATGAAGAATGACGGACTCGCCCATCGTACTCAAAAGCTGCGGAGGGGAGCGCTGCCGTCGTCCGCCTGCTTTTCGATGGAAAGAATCTCAGCATGGTAGCTGTTCGTGTCGCTGACGCGGACGGTCACGGTGTCGCCGACCTTACTGCCGAGGATCGCCTTGCCGACGGGAGACTCCTTGCTCACGAGGCCCTTGAGGGCGTCGCAGCGCACGGTGGTCACGATCTGAAAGACCTTTTCCTTCCCCAGCTCGACCATACGGATCGTCACCCTGTCGTACAGCCCGACCTCGTCGGCGGAGGAATGATCCTCGATCACGCGGGCCGAGGCGATCATGCGCTCGAGGTAGCGGATGCGGCTCTTGTTGCGGTTCTGCTCCTGCTTGGCCGCCTTGTACTCGTAGTTTTCGCTCAGGTCGCCGAAGGCGCGGGTGCGCTTGACCTCCTCGATCAGCTCCGGCATCAGACGGAGACGGCGGTCGTCCAGCTCCGCCTGCATTTTTTGAATATCCTGTGCGGTCAGCTCGTCGTTCATGGATAGCGCGTCCTTTCGCTTGTGTTTTTTTGCGGTGCTCACGCATGAAGATTTCTATGCCTATTGTAGCGAAAATGCGCGGCAGACGCAAGGGCCGCTCTGCAATTTTTTGCATAGAGAGGATAGAAAACTTCCGGTTGTAGAATGGTGGAAATTGTGATAAGCTATCCTCAAAATCAAAAAGGCAAAGGAGTTACTGTTATGAAGATCGCAATGCCGTATCAGGACGGCGTTTTGCTGGAGCATTTCGGCCGCGCCAAGGAGTTTATCATTTACAACGTTTCGGATCTCGATCCGGTCACGAGCGAGATCATCGCGCCCGAGGATCTGAGTCATGCGGCGGTCGCCCGCGCGCTCAAGGAGCACGGCGTGGACGTCGTGCTCTGCGGCAGCATCGGTGAGCACGCGCGGCAGGCCGTCGAGGGCGAGCATATGCTTGTCTTTTCCGGCATCACCGGCGCAGCGGACGATGTGCTCGAGCGCTTTTTGCAGGGAAACCTGGAGGCCGCCGACGGCGATTTTGCCGCGGGGGGCGGCTGCGGAGGCTGTGGCGGCGGCTGTGCCTCCGGCGGGTGCGCCGGCTGCTCCGGCTGCGGCGGCGGAGCCGAGCGCGAGCCCTACGTCGAAACGCGCACCTTCACCGACATCGTGACGCTCACGAGCGAGAATTTCCAGACCGAGGTGCTCGACGATCCGGGCCTCATCCTCATCGACTTCTGGGCGGAATGGTGCCAGCCCTGCCGGATGCTCGCGCCCGCCTTTGAGGAGCTCAACCGCGAGGAGCCGCAGGTCAAGTTCTGCCGCGTCAACGTTGACGAGCAGGGCGAGCTGGCGCAGATGTTCGGCATCGAGTCCATCCCGACGCTCGCCGTCGTGCAGGACCGCCACACGCTCACCGGCTCGGTCGGTCTGCGCAGCAAGGAAGAGATCAAGGCCATGCTTGATGGCTGCAAGTGAGGGAAGACGATGAAGATTCGCTACAACGAGGATGCGGAGGTCGTCGCGCGTCTGCGCGAGGCGCTGCTGAAGAAGGGACTTTACTGCCCCTGCCGGCTGCAGAAGATTGAGGATAACGTGTGTATGTGCCGCGAGTTCCGCGAGCAGATCGCCGACCCGGAGTTCGAGGGCTACTGCCATTGCCGGCTTTACTATAAAGAGAAATAAGAGATAACACGAAAGCGGGTGTGATCGTCATGCCGCACAGATCGGCTGCGCAGATGTATCGCGCGGCACGCAAAAGCGACGCGCTGCTGACCGGCGCGCCGCTGCCGACCCTTTTCTATTTTGCGCTGCCCATCATTCTGGGCAACATCTTCCAGCAGCTTTACAGCATTGTGGATGCCATCGTGGTGGGCAAGTTCCTCGGCGATCTGCCGCTTGCCGGCATCAGCGTCGCCGCGCCCATTGTGGACGTGGCGAACGCCTTGGTTATCGGCGGGACCATTGGCATTGGCGTGCTGTGCGCGCAGATGTGCGGCGCGGAGGACTGGATGCGGCTGCGCTGCATGAACGCGACCGCGCTGCTCGGCGGCGCGGCGCTGACGCTGGTCATTGCCGCGGTCGGCATCGTCTGCTCGGTGCCGCTCCTGCGCGCGCAGGGCACGGAGGAGGCCGTCTGCCGCGAGGCGGCGGTCTATCTGCAGCTGGTGTTCGCGGGATTGATCTGCTGCTTCCTCTACAACTACTACGCCTCCATGCTGCGCTCGTGCGGCAACTCGCGCACACCGTTCGTCATTCTGCTCGTCTCGTCCACGCTCCACGCGCTGCTCGACGTGCTGTTTGTCGGCGTGCTTGCCTGGGGCATCCGCGGCGTGGCGTGCTCTACGGTGCTGTGCCAGGCGTTTTCGGCGGCGTGGTGCATTCTGTACGCCGAGCGGCGCTGCCCGCCGCTGACGCTCAAGCGCAGCGAGCTGCGCTTTGAACGGCGGATGGGCGGTATGGTGCTCTCCTACGCCTGGGCGGCGGCGCTGCAGCAGGCGGTGGTGTGCATCGGACGCCTGCTGGTGCAGGGTATGCTGACGCCGCTCGGCACGAACACGGTGACGGGCTACAATATGTCGCTGCGCATTGAGCAGTTTTTGTTCTGCTTCTCACAGGGCGTCAGCGCGGCGATGGTCGTCTGTCTGTCGCAGAACCTCGGCCACGGCGACAGGGTGCGCGTGCGGCGCTTCTACCGCGTCAGCGTGTGCGTGGAGGCCGCGCTGATCGCCGTGCTTGGCACGGTGTGCTTTTTGTTCCCGTCGCAGATCGTCGGCCTTTTCTCGGACAACGGCGAGGTCATTGCCGCGGGCGCGCGCTACACGGGCACGATGGCATACCTGTACCTCTTTGCCTACATGGGCGAGGTCATTCAGGGCTTCTTCCGCGGACTCGGGCGGCTGCGGCTGACGATGGTGGCATCGCTCTTGCAGGTGGTGCTGCGCGTGGTGCTGTCGTATTTCCTGATCCCGGTGTGGGGAATGTACGGCATCTGCGTGGCAGTCGCGAGCGGCTGGGTGCTGCTGGTGCTCATCGAGGGCAGCTACAGCGTCAGAACGGCGCGGGCGTTGACTATGGAAAAAAGAGAAGAATGAAAATAAGACGGTTCGGCGAGCCGTCTTATTTTATCAGCCGTTCCATATCCTCCGGCAGCGGCGCAGTGAAGTGCAGGACCGCGTGTGTGAGCGGGTGGGTGAACCACAGCGCATACGAGTGCAGCGCGGGGCGGGCGATGAGCGCCCGATCCTCTGTGCCGTAGAGCCAGTCGCCCGCGAGCGGATGACCGAGGGACGCCATGTGGACGCGGAGCTGGTGCGTGCGTCCGGTCCGGGGCGCGAGACGCAGGAGCGTCAGCTCGCCGTGATAGGAGAGCACCTCATACTCCGTGCGGGAGGGGAGACCGTCGGGCGCGACGCAGCGTTTGACGAGCGAGCCCTCGGCGCGGGCGATGGGAGCGTCGATGACGCCGCGCGGCGGCGTGACGCGGCCGAGGGCGAGGGCACGGTATTCGCGCCGCAGCTCCTCAGAATGCAGCGCGCGGCGCAGCAGCTCGTGAACGTAGCCGGACTTCGCCGCGATGAGCAGGCCCGAGGTGCCCTTGTCCAAGCGGCTGACGAAGTGCGGCACCGTGCCCTCGCCGAGGTAGGCGACCAGCGCTCCGGCAAGGTTCGGCGCGGCGAGGTCGGTGGACATCGGGTGCATGGCGAGTCCGGCGGGCTTGTTGAGCACCAGCAGATCCTCGTCCTCGTAGACGATGACAAGGGGAATGTCGAGCGGCGCGACGTCCGTTTCGCGCGGCGCGCGCTCGGAGAGAACGACGGTCACGGTATCGCCGGTGCGGACGACGGCGTTCACATGGACGCCTGCGCCGTTGAGCAGGATCGCGCCCTCACGCCATTTGAGCGTTTTGAGCAGCGTGGAGGAGATGCCAAGCTCGCCGCGCAGCAGGTGCTTGAGCGGACGGCCGTCGAAGGCGGCGGGGACGGTGCATTGCAGGGTGCGCATGGCGATCGGCTCCTCTCTTGAAAATTCACAGACAGTATACCATTCCGGCGGGAAAAATGATATACTAACGGCAGAAATTTTATCGGAGGTGTGCCCGTGGACAAACACACGATCTGCCTTTTGAACGATTCCTTTCCGCCCATCATCAACGGCGTGGCGAACGCCGTGGTGAACTACGCGGAAAACATTGAAAAGCATCACGGTCACGCCGTGGTGGTCACGCCCGCCGTGCCGGGCGCGGACGACAGCGGCTTTCCGTTTCCGGTGGTGCGCTACCCGAGCATCGACACGCGCCGGCTCGTCGGCTACGTCGCGGGCTATCCGTTTTCGCCGGAGACGGCGCTGCGCGTGCGCGAGGAGAAGGTCGAGCTGCTGCACACGCATTGCCCCATCGCCTCGGCGATCCTCGCGCGCTCGCTGCGCGAGGTGGTGGACGCGCCGCTGGTGCTGACCTACCACACGAAGTACGACATCGACATTGCCAAGGCGGTGAAGAGCAGGCTTTTGCAGGAGAGCGCCATTCGTGCCCTTGTGCAGAACGTGAACGCCTGCGACGAGGTGTGGGTGGTGAGCCGCGGCGCGGGCGAGAATCTGCGCTCGCTCGGCTACGAGGGCGCGTACACTGTGATGGAGAATGGCGTGGACGTGCCGCGCGGGCGCGTGAGCGCCGCGGCGGTCGCCGCTGCGACAGCGGGCTATGACCTGCCGGACGGCGTGCCGCTGTTCCTCTTCGTCGGGCGGCTGATGTGGTATAAGGGCCTGCATATCATTCTCGACGCGCTCCGCGCGCTGCGGGAGCAAGGACAGGACTTCCGCATGGTGTTCATCGGCGCGGGCGGCGACGAGAAGGAGGTCCGCGCGGAGGTGGAGACGCTGCGGCTCTCGGACCGCTGCTTCTTCACCGGCTCCATTGCCGACCGCGAGACGCTGCGCGCGTGGTATAGCCGCGCGGACCTGTTTCTGTTCCCCTCGACCTTTGACACGAACGGTCTTGTCGTGCGCGAGGCGGCGGCGAGCGGCTGCCCCAGCGTGCTCATTGCGGGAAGCTGCGCCGCCGAGGGCGTGACCGACGGGCGGAACGGCTTCCTGATCGAGGAGAACGCCGTGAGCCTGTGCGCGAAGCTGACCGCGCTCTGCGCGGATCGTGAGGCGATGCGCCGCGTGGGCGAGAACGCCATGCGCGAGCTGTATCTTTCGTGGGAGGATGCGGTCGCGCGGGCCAATGAGCGCTACGCGGTCGTGCTCGACCGCTACCGCAGCGGAAAATACCCGAAGCACGAGCGCTTCAGCGACGAGTTCTTCAACACGCAGGGCGACCTGATGGAGGCCATGAGCCGCGTCGCCGAGATGCGCGGCGAGACGGGACGGCTCCGCCGCGAGCTGCGCGAGGGCTTCGACGAGGCGCGCGAGGCGCTGCGGGAAAAGCTTGAAAAGGAATGGTAGGCAGCTTTTGCCGACCGAAAAAGAACCGACACAAACGAGGAGGAAGAGAACATGAAAGAAATTCGGGTTCTGCTGCTCAACGGCAGCCCGCGGGCCAACGGCAATACCGCGCTCGCGCTGCGCGAGATGGAAAAGGTCTTTGCCCAGAACGGCGTGCAGACGGAGACGGTGCTGCTCGGGAATCAGGCGATCCGCGGCTGCACGGCCTGCGGCGCGTGCGCGAAGCTGGGACGGTGCGTGTTTGACGATGCCGTCAACGAGCTGGCCCCGAAGCTTGAGGCGGCGGACGGGCTGGTCGTCGCCAGCCCGGTCTATTACGCCTCGGCCAACGCGACGCTCATCGCCTGCCTGGACCGCCTGTTTTACTCCACGCCCTTTGACAAGACCATGAAGGTCGGCGCGAGCGTGGTGTGCGCGCGGCGCGGCGGCTGCTCGGCGACCTTTGACGAGCTGAACAAATACTTCACCATTTCCGGTATGCCCATCGCCTCGAGCCAGTATTGGAACAGCGTCCACGGCAGGGCTGCGGGCGAGGCGGCGATGGACGCCGAGGGCTTGCAGACCATGCGGACGCTGGCACGGAACATGACGTTCCTGATGAAAAGCATCGCGCTCGGCCGCGAGACCCTTGGCCTGCCCGAGCAGGAGGAGCGCGTCGCGACGCACTTCATCCGGTGAAGCAAAAAAAGCGACCGTGAAAACGGTCGCTTTTTTGCTCGAATTATCGGTTCAGATACGCGCGGCACTTCGCTTCCGCGTCGTGCGCGAGCTTTTCCTCGTCCACCGTGACGAGATGACCGTGCTCGACGGTCACACGGCCATGGACCACGGTGTAGTCCACCGGTCCGCGCACGCCGACCGTGCCGAGGACGCTGGTGGGATCGAAGCAGGAGCCGACCAGCTCAAGGCGGCGGGAGTCGATCATAAAGAGGTCGCAGCACTTGCCGACCTCGAGCGTACCGATGTCGTCGCTGCGGCCGAGCAGGCGCGCGCTGCCGCGCGTCGCCATCTTCAGCACGTCATAGCCGCTGGGGGCCGCCTTGCTGGAGTTCCGGCGGTGGAGCAGGGCGCTTCGCGGCTGGAATTGAGCCGGTGCAGTAAAAACGCTGTGCGCAGTTCCTCCATGAGACTGGAGCCGTCGTTGGAGGCGGAGCCGTCGACGCCGAGGCCGACGGGAACGCCAAGCTCCAGCATCTCGGGGATGCGGGCGATGCCGGAGGAGAGCTTCATGTTGGAAATGGGGCAGTGGCACACGCCCGTGCCGGTCTTGGCGAGGACGCGCAGCTCCTCGTCGTTGAAGTGGATGCCGTGGGCGAACCAGACGTCGTCGCCGGTCCAGCCGAGACGCTCCATGTACTCGAGCGGACGGATGCCCTCACGCGCGAGCATGAAGTTTTCTTCGTCCTTCGTCTCACACAGGTGGGTGTGCAGACGCACACCGAGCTGACGGGCGAGGACGGCGCTTTCACGCAGCAGGTCGGCGCTGACGGAGAACGGCGAGCAAGGCGCGAGCGCGACGCGGTGCATTGCGCCGAAGCTGCGGTCATGGTACTGCGCGATGACGCGCTCGGAATCCTTCATGATCTCGTCGACCGTCTGCACCACGCTGTCCGGCGGCAGGCCGCCGTCCTTCACCGAGAGGTCCATGCTGCCGCGGGAGGCGTACATACGGATGCCCAGCTCGTCCGCGGCGCCGAACTGTGCGCCGAGCAGGTCACCGGTGTCCTTCGGGAAGACGTAGTGATGGTCGAAGCAGGTCGTGCAGCCGTGCTTCATCAGCTCGCCCATGCCGGTGAGGGAGGAGAGGCGGATGACCTCGGCGTCGAGGTTCTTCCAGATCTCATAGAGCGTCTTGAGCCAGTCGAACAGCTCCATGTTCTGCACCTCGGGGAGGTTGCGGGAGAAGACCTGATAGAGGTGATGGTGCGTGTTGACCAGACCGGGGTAGCAGAGCATATGGCTCGCGTCGATGGTTTTGTCGGCCTTGCGGTCGAGGCTTGCGCCGATGGCCTTGATGAAGCCGTTCTCGGCGTAAAGGTCGACGTTTTCGTACACGGTGTCGGCGCTGTCGCAGGAGACGAGCGTGCGGATGTTTTTGATGAGTAAAGTTGACATAATGGTTTCCTCCTCATGAAAAAGGAAGCGCCTTGCAGCGCTTCCTTTTTTGATAATTCAGCGCTCTTCGCGGAAGTAATTCAGGCCCAGAGAAGCGGGCGGCTGCTTTTCCTTGTTGTTGCGCATACTCGAAATGATGAGTACGATGACCGTGACCACATAGGGCAGGATCTTATAGAGCTGCGTGGGAATGAACGCGATGACCAGACGCAGGTAGAGGATCATCAGCGCGCCGAAGAGCACGCTGCCCCAGATCGCGCCCAGCGGACGCCACAGGCAGAAGATGACCAGCGCGACGGCGAGCCAGCCGACGCCGGAAAGACCCTCGTGGTTCCACACACCGCCCGCGATGGTCATGATGTAGACCATGCCGCCGACGGCGCTCACACCGCCGCCGATGACGGTGGCGAGGTACTTATAGCGCGTGACGTTGATGCCGGCGGCGTCTGCGGTCGCGGGGCTCTCGCCCACGCTGCGCAGGTACAGGCCGCTGCGGGTCTTGTTGAGGTACCAGTACAGCGCGACGGCGCAGGCAACGGCGAGGTAGAAGAAGAAGCTGTTGCCGAAGAGGATGCCGCCGACCACCGGAATGTCCTGCAGGCCCTTGGGGAAGGGGGAGTTCTGGAAGTAGCCCTTGAGCATATTGCTCACAGAGATGTAGCCGTTCTCGCTCACGCGCATATACTCGCCGATGAACTGGCCGATGCCCGTGCCGAAGATGGACAGCGCCAGACCGGTGACGTTCTGATTCGCGCGCAGCGTGATGGTCAGGAAGCTGAAGATCAGCGAGGCGATCGCGCCGGCGAGGAAGGCGAAGAAGATGCCGACGAGAATGGCGACGAAGCCGTTGGGGGAGGAGGAGAGCTTTTCATAGTAGTACACACCGCCGAGGCCGAGCGCGCCGCCCATGAACATGATGCCCTCCACGCCGAGGTTGAGGTTGCCGGACTTTTCCGTCAGGATCTCGCCGAGCGTACCGAACAGCAGCGGGGTGCCGTAGGTGATGGCGGCGATGATGAGGGTGATAAGCAAAGTCATTCCTTAGCCGCCTCCTTTTCGGTCTTCGACGAGCGGAAGATGAGTCGATAGTTGATGAAGAACTCGCAGCCGAGCATACAGAAGAGCAGGATGCCAGTAATGATGTCGGAGATCGAGGCGGGCACGGCCAGACGGGTCTGAAGCGTTTCGGCGCCCTTGGAGATGATCGCGAGCATCATGGAAATGACGATCATCGCGAAGGCGTTGAGCTGGCTGAGCCACGCGACCGTGATGGAGGTGAAGCCGACGCCGGCGGCGACGCCGTCGTAGAGCGTGGTGTTCGCGCCGGAGGCAACGATGAAGCCGACCAGACCGGAGATCGCGCCGGAGAGGAACATCGTGCGCATCATGACATGGCCGACGTTCATGCCCGCGTAGCGGGCGGTGTTGATGGAGTCGCCGATGACGGCGATCTCGTAGCCGTGCTTGGTGTGGTTCATGTAAACGTGCATGAACACGACGAGGATCAGCACAATGATCCAGCCGCAGTGAACGCCCAGGACCTTCGGCAGCGTGGCCGCCCTATCGAACTGGGGGATGATCTGCGAGCCGGGACGGCCTTCCCACGGACCGCCCTGCAGCCAGCGGACGACGCCGATGATGATGTAGTTCATCATGAGAGTGAAGAGCGTTTCGTTGGTGTTCCACTTGGCCTTGAAGAAGGCGGGAATCAGCGCCCAGATGCCGCCGGCGACAGCGCCCGCCAGACCCATGATGAGGAGCAGGACAGCGGACGGAACCTTGCCGACCCAGTAGAGGGCGAAGTAGCTCGCGGCGATGGCGCCCGCGGTGATCTGACCCTCGGCGCCGATGTTCCAGAAGCGCATCTTGAAGCAGGGGGCGATGGCCAGCGCACAGCCGAGCAGAGGCACGGCGAGCTTGACGGTCTGGCGGATGGCGGTCTTTTTGCCGAGCGCGCCGGTGATGATGGTGGCGTAGCCGTCGATCGGCGTAGCGCCGTCGGGCAGGGCGATCATCATGACGAGGCCGCCGAGCAGGAGCGCGAGGACGATGGAGGCGAGGCGGATGCACCAGACCTTCCAGGGCTCCATCATGTCCCGCTTGGCGAGACGGATCAGGGGAACCTTATTCTCGTTATGCATGGACCGCTTCCTCCTTTCCGCCGCCGACGCGGGTCATCATCAGGCCGATCTCTTCCTTGGTGGCGGTGCGGGCATCGACGATGCCGCTGACCTTGCCGCCGCAGAGCACGAGGATGCGGTCGCACAGTTCAAGCAGCACGTCCAGATCCTCGCCGACGAAGATGACGGCGACGCCCTTCATCTTCTGCTCGGTCATAAGGTTGTAGATGGTGTAGGAGGTGTTGATGTCCAGACCGCGCACGGCGTAGGCGGACATCAGCACGTTCGGCGCGGACGCGATCTCGCGGCCGACGAGCACCTTCTGCACGTTGCCGCCGGACATACGGCGGACGGGGAACTCGGTGCTGGGGGTGACGACCTCCAGCTCCTTCCAGATGTTCATGGCAAGCTCGTTCGGATCCTTGCGGTTGACAAACACGCCCTTGCCCTTCTTCCAGGAGCGGAGCATCATGTTGCCGGTCATGCCCATCGAGCCGACAAGGCCCATGCCGAGACGGTCCTCGGGGACGAAGGCGAGCGCGACGCCGGACTTTTTGATCTGCATCGGCGTCTTGCCGACCAGCTCGGACTCCGGAGCGCCCTCGGGCGTATAGCGGATGCTGCTGCCCTCGGCGACGGGATAGAGGCCGGCGATGGACTCAAGCAGCTCGCGCTGACCGCTGCCGGCGATGCCCGCCACGCCGAGGATCTCGCCGCCCATGGCGGTGAAGGAGACGTGGTCGAGGCGGACGACGCCCTCATTGTCGTAGCAGGTGACGTCCTGCAGCGTCAGGCGCGGGACGGGATTCTCATAGCGCGGACGGTCGATGTTGAGCGTGACCGCGTGGCCGACCATCATGTCGGTCAGCGCCTGCGGGTTGGTCTCGCTCGTGTTGACCGTGCCGATGTACTGACCCTTGCGCAGCACCGCGACCTTGTCCGACAGGGACATGACCTCGTGCAGCTTGTGGGTGATGATGACGATGGCCTTGCCGTCGGCGCGCATATTGCGCAGCACGTTGAAGAGCTTTTCGGTCTCCTGCGGGGTGAGGACGGCGGTGGGCTCGTCGAGGATGAGCGTGTCCGCGCCGCGGTAGAGGACCTTGACGATCTCGACCGTCTGCTTCTGGGAGACGGACATATCGTAGATCTTCTTGGTCGGGTCGATGTCGAAGCCGTAGCGGTCACAGATCTCCTTGACCCTGGCGTTGGCGGCCTTGATGTCCAGCTTGCCCGGCTCGTCGAGACCGAGGACGATGTTCTCCGCCGCGGTGAACACGTCCACGAGCTTGTAGTGCTGGTGGATCATGCCGATGTGGTTGTCGAAGGCGTCCTTCGGCGAGCGGATGGAGGTGAGCACACCGTTGACATAGATTTCGCCCTCGTCGGGGAAGTAGATGCCGGCGAGCATATTCATCAGCGTCGTCTTTCCGCTGCCGTTTTCACCGAGCAGGGAAAGGATCTCGCCCCGGTTGATGGTCAGGTCGATGCTGTCGTTTGCGACGACCTTGCCAAAGCGCTTGGTAATGTGTCTGAGTTCAACTGCACAATTGTTGTCCAAGGTCCTGTCATCCTTTCTTTCGAACCCGGCCGGCGGGGAGACCGGCGGTCGGGTTCAGGCTGCAGCCACCTTACCGGAGAGGGGGACCGCGTCTCCGATAATTGCTGATTATTCAATACCTATACTAACATAATTCAAGCATGATGTAAATGGAAAAGCTATCGTCGAATCCGTCAAAAATCGGAAGAAAAAACCGGAATAATCCACAAAAAGTTTGATTCCCTAAAAAATTTTCAGTAAAAAGTGAAAAAAGGAAGCCGCCCGCAGGCGGCTTCCTTTGATGTAAGGGATATCTTAGAACGCGGAGTTGAGCCACTCGATGCCGTCGATCTTGATGGCGAAGTAAGGAGCGGACTGGAAGTAGGACTCGTGGAAGGCACCGTCGAACACGGCTTCCTCGGAGTCGGGGGTGAAGTCGCCGTCGGTATCCAGAGCGAAGGCGGAGGTCAGGGTCTCGCCCTCCACGGTGAAGGTGGAGGTGTCGAAGACCTTGATGGAGCCGTCAGCCAGACCGGCCTCGACCTCGGCGAGCTTCTCAGCGGTGCCGGGGGCGGCGATCTTTTCGTTGAGCTCGGTCAGGACGACGTCGCCGTGATCATAGCCGTAGCAGTAATCCTGATCGAATTCCTGGCCGTTGGCAACGCTCTCGATGGCATAGACGAAGTAGTTCGTCCAGTCGATGCGGCAGCCGATGATGGAGGCATCGGGAGCAACGCCGGTCATGTCGTTATTGTAGCCGGTGTGGAACGCGCCCTTGGACTGCGCCATGGTGGCGGGGGTGGTGTTGTCGGAGTGCTGGGAGATGAGCTTGCAGCCGAGGTCGCACAGAGCGGAGGCGGCGTTGGACTCTTCGGTGGCGTCAGACCAGGAGCCGACGAACTGAACCTTCATGGTCACGCTCGGGCAGACGGAGCGGGCGCCCAGGAAGTAGGAGGTCATACCGGAGATGACTTCGGCGAAGGAGAACGCGCCGACGTAGCCGATGACGGCCTCTTCGGGCTTGATGGTGCCTTCGTCGATGAGCTGCTGGAGCTTCATACCGGCAGCGACGCCGGCGAGGTAACGGCCTTCATAGATGTTGGCGAAGGCATTGTGGGTGTTGTCGAGGCCATCGTTCCAGGAGCCCTGGTTGGTGCAGCCGACGAACTGGATCTCGGGATAGTCGGGAGCGACCTTGAGCATGAAGGGCTCGAAGCCGTAGGAGTTGTTGAAGATGAGCTCGCAGCCCTCTTCGGCCAGCTCGATGTTGGCGTCCTCGCAGGTGGAGTCTTCGCCGATGTTGTACTTGACGACCCAGTCAACATTGATGCCCTTGGCGGCGAGCGCCTCGGTGGCGGATTCCTTACCGCGGATGAAGTTGTAGGTGTAGCCCTGGTCGTTCTCGTCGCCGATGCAGATCAGGCCGACCTTGATGGTCTTGGTCTCGGTTTCGGTGTTCTGCTGCTGATCGTCATTGCTGGGAGTCTCGTCCTGAGTCTTATTGCCGCAGGCAACGAGAGACAGCACCATGATGACGGAGAGCAGGATCGCAAGAAGCTTCTTCATTTGGATAAATCCTCCTTAAAAATTGGTATGTCCCTGAGGACAATACCTTTGAACAGTATCATACAAAATTTTCAAGCAAAACGCAACGGGCAAACGAAAAAAAGAATTGAAAACATAACCAAAGTTGCTGAAAAATTTTTAGCGAAAGCGGCGAAAAAGCGGAAAAAGGACTGAAAAAGCAAACAAAAGGTTTGCCCTTGCGGGCAAACCTTTTGTATAAGTTGTACGGAACGTTTGGAGATTTATCCGAACCGCTCTTACTGGTGGACGCGGGTGCCGGTCTTGCCGGAGATGCCGTCGGCGGCCTTCTCGAGCAGGGTGATGAGGGCAACGCGGCCGGGCTTGGACTCGGCGAAGGACAGAGCGGCCTGCACCTTGGGCAGCATGGAGCCGGGCGCGAACTGCTTCTCCTCGATGTACTTACGGGCGTCGGCGGGGGTGAGATCGTCAAGACCCTTCTGGTCGGGCTTGCCGAAGTTGATGGCGACCTTCTCGACCGCGGTCAGGATGACGAGCATATCGGCGTCGAGCAGCTCGGCGAGCTTGGCGGAGGCAAAGTCCTTGTCGATGACGGCGGGCGTGCCGTAGAGCTTGCCGTCCTTGCGCACAACGGGGATGCCGCCGCCGCCGACGGTGATGACGACGGTGCCGTTATCGACGAGCGCCTTGACGGTGTTCTTTTCGATGACGTCGATCGGCTTGGGGGAGGGAACGACCTGGCGGTAGCCGCGACCGGCGTCCTCGACCATGGTGTAGCCCTTCTCGGCGGCGATGCGGTCGGCGGTCTCCTTATCGTAGAACGCACCGACGGGCTTGGTGGGATGCTGGAAGGCGGGGTCGGCCTCGTCCACGAGCACCTGCGTGACGACGGTGGCGACGTCCTTGGCCATGCCGCGGGAGGCGAGCTCGTTGCCGATGGCGTTCTGGAGGTGATAGCCGATGTAGCCCTGGCTCATGGCGCCGCACTCGGGGAAGGGCATATCGGACTTGATGGCCTTGGCCTCGGCGGCGGTGGCCATGCCGAGGTTGATCATGCCGACCTGGGGGCCGTTGCCGTGGGCGATGATGACCTCGTTGCCCTGCGCGATGAGGTCGACGATGGGCTTGGCGGTCTCGGTGACGAGAGCGAGCTGCTCATAGGGAGTGTTGCCCAGCGCGTTGCCGCCGAGCGCAATGACGATGCGTTTACCCATGGTGATATATCTCCTTAAAAAATAAATTTGAACCGTTCGGTCGGCGCAATGGCCGAATTTCCATTGCTTTCCGCCTATATTATAGGCAATGCTGCACGAGACTGCGAGACATTTCCCGTGATTTTTCTTGTATTTTACCGCTTTCCTGAGTGAAGCGGCCGAAGAAAAAGGGCGGCAGAAGCCGCCCTTTTCAGTTATGCGCGGTCTCTTAGAACATCTTGCGCTCGGCATCGGACTTGTCCATCTCCATGAGAGCACGGACGGGGTCCTTGACCTGTGCGAGGAAGATCATCGCGGCGATGATGTAGGGCTTGTAGGAGGCCTGCTTGTACAGAGGAACAATGTAGCGGTCGAACACGGAGTTGTCGACCTCACCCTCGGGGCAGGAAAGACCGGAGATGTCGGCGGGCAGGCAGTGCAGGTAGAGCGCCTTGCCGTCCTTCGTGAGCTTCATCATCTCTTCGGTGCAGGCCCAATCCTTGTGCTCGGCGTTCTGCGCGAGGAGCTTCTTCTCCAGCGCGTCGATGCCGGCCTTGTCGCCCTTCTGGTAAAGCTTGGTGCGCTCCTCCATGGCCTTGAACGGAGCCCAGGACTTGGGATAAACGATGTCGGCGTCCCGGAAGGCTTCCTTCATGTCGTTGCACTTCTTGAAGCTGCCGCCGGTGGCCGCCGCGTTCTTCTTGGCGATCTCCTCGACCTCGGGCATGACCTCATAGCCCTCGGGATGGGCGAGAGTGACGTCCATGCCGAAGCGGGTGAACAGGCCGATGACGCCCTGCGGGACGGACAGGGGCTTGCCGTAGCTGGGGGAATAGGCCCAGGTCATGGCGACCTTCTTGCCCTTGAGGTTCTCCACGCCGCCGAAGTAGTGGATGATGTGGAGCATATCGGCCATGCACTGGGTGGGATGGTCGACGTCGCACTGGAGGTTGACGAGCGTCGGGCGCTGCTCGAGGATACCGTCGCGGTAGCCCTCTTCGAGCGCGTCGATGAAGGTCTTCTGATACTTGTGGCCCTCGCCGATGAACATATCGTCGCGGATGCCGATGACGTCAGCCATGAAGGAGACCATGTTGGCGGTCTCACGCACGGTCTCGCCGTGGGCGATCTGGCTCACCTTCTCGTCGAGCACCTGCTCCTCAAGACCGAGGAGGTTGCAGGCGGAGGCGAAGGAGAAGCGGGTACGGGTGGAATTGTCGCGGAAGATGGAAATGCCGAGGCCGGAGTTGAACACCTTGGTGTTCTTGTTGCGCTCGCGCAGGTCGCGCAGGGCGTCCGCCACGGTGAAGACCGCGTCGATCTCCTCGTCGGTCTTGTCCCAGGTCCAGTAGAAGTCGTTCTTGTACATATTGTTGATGTGGAGCGTTTCGAGATGGCGCGCCAGTTCGACAGTCTTGCTCATGGTGATGATTCTCCTTTATCTTTTTTGTATCGCTTATTGGCGGTTTACTTGATGTCGTTGCCCGTCAGCTCCTGACGGAAGCTGGTGGCGGAGCCGTCCTTGTTCTCGGGGTGATAGAGACCCGGAACGGCGGCGTAGAGCGCGGCGCAGGTGACGAGATCCTGCTTCCAGGTGATCTCGTTGGGGGCGTGGGCCTGAGACTCGGCGCCGGGGCCGAAGCCGACGCAGGGGATGCCGTAGCGGCCCTGAATGGAAACGCCGTTGGTGGAGAAGGTCCACTTGTCGGTCAGAGGACGGCCGGTGCGGGTGGACATGGCCTTTTCGTCCGCGCCGATGCGCTCGGTGCCCCAGAGAGCGTGGTGCGCGTCGACGAGCGCCTGAACGTGGGGCGCGGTCTCCTTGTTGATCCAGGTGGGGAAGAAGGCCTCGGTCTCATAGACGTGGCCGGTCCAGGACGGACGGTCATACATATACATGGACACCTTGACGTCCTTGGCGTACTTCTTGCAGGCGGGCAGATCCTCGATCTCCTTCAGGCAGGACTGGTAGGTCTCGCCCGCGGTCATGCGGCGGTCGATGGAGATGGAGCAGGAGTCCGCAACAGCGCAGCGGGAGGGAGAGGTGTAGAAGATCTGGCTGGTGGTGCAGGTGCCGCGGCCGAGGAAGCGGGCATCCTCCCAGTGCTCGGGATTGTACTTCGGGTCGAGCATCTTCACGAGGCCCTTGACTTCCTTGTCGTCGCCGGCGTCGTTCTCGTTGAGGTCGCGGACGTTGAGCAGGACCTCAGCCATCTTGTGAATGGCGTTGTCGCCGCGCTCGGGCGCGGAGCCGTGGCAGGAGACGCCGTGCATATCGACGCGGATCTCCATGCGGCCGCGGTGACCGCGGTAGATGCCGCCGTCGGTGGGCTCGGTGGAGATGACGAACTCGATCTGGTCGCGCGCGTCCTCGGGACCCTTGAAGTATTCGTTGACGATGGACTGCCAGCACATACCGTCGCAGTCCTCCTCCTGCACGGAGCCGACGACCATGATCTTGTAGCCCTCGGGGATGAGGCCGAGGTCCTTCATGATCTTCGCGCCGTAGGTGGCGGAGGCCATGCCGCCCTCCTGGTCGGAGCCGCCGCGGCCGTAGATGACCTTCTCGTCCTCATAGCCCTGATAGGGGTCGTGGGTCCAGTTTTCGATGTTGCCGATGCCGACGGTGTCGATGTGGGAGTCGAGCGCGATGATCTTGTCGCCCGTGCCCATCCAGCCGATGACGTTGCCGAGCTTGTCGAACTCGACCTTATCGTAGCCGAGCTTCTTCATTTCCTCGGCAATGCGGTTGGCGACGCCCTTTTCCTCGCAGCTCTCGCTGGGAATGGCGATCATGTCGCGCAGGAAACGGGTCATGTCCGCCTGATAGCCTTGAGCAGCCTTTTTGATCGCTTCAAAATCCATGAGAAAACCTCCGTGCATAAATTCAGATTTGTCTATTGTAATTTTCATTTCCTTTTACTCTGCCTCTATCATAGCATAAGCTTCGGCAAAGTCAAACAAAAAATTTGCAAATCTGAAAATTTTTTTGAAAAAATGATTGCTTTTTCTTTTATCTATGGTATGATGTAAACGTGAAAACAGCGTAAGGGAGGAGATAAACTATAGAAGCGTCAAAGCTGGAGACTCTGCGGCAGATTGCCAAGGGCATCGCCGCCCAGTTCGGCAGCAGCTGCGAGGTCGTGGTCCACGACGTGGCTGCCAAGCATCCCGAGCATTCCATCGTCATCATCGAGAACGGACACGTCACGGGCCGCAAGGTTGGCGACGGCGCATCCCACGTCGCGATGGAGCAGGTGCGCAACGCGGACGCGCAGCCCATGGATCATCTCAGCTACCTCACCAAGACGCCGGACGGCAAGATCTTAAAGTCCTCCACGATGTACATTCGCGGCAAGGGCGGCAAGGTCGTGGCCATCCTCGGCATCAACTACGACATCTCCTCGCTTCTGATGGTCGAGAGCGCCGTGCGCGAGCTGACCGCCGCGGGCGACAGCACGCAGACGGAGCCGGAGAAGATCATCAACGTCAACGACGTGCTCGACGAGCTCATCGCCCAGTCGGTCGCCCTCGTGGGCAAGCCTGCGGCGCTGATGAACAAGGAGGACAAGATGCGCGCCATCGGCTTTTTGAGCCAGAGCGGTGCATTCCTCGTCACCAAGTCCGGCGACAAGGTCGCCAAATACTTCGGAATTTCAAAATATACACTTTATTCTTACATTGACAAACAACAGGAGGACAAGCAAAATGGGTAAAATCGATCTGAGCATCAACAAGGTCGGACTGGAGCATAACATCCAGAAGGCCAAGGAAAACAACGTCATTATCCCCACCATCGCGCAGATGCAGCATCCCGAGACCATTCCCGAGAAGATCCAGGCCAAGCTGAAGAACGTGGGTCTGTGGGACGTCAACCCCCTCAACCTCTTCCGCATCACCTGGAAGAACGAGGCCAAGGAGTCCGGCGGCCTCTTTCAGGAGGTCCCCAACTATGTAGAGATCCCCAGCGAGCTTTCGGGCGTACCCTGCCGCATCATCGCCATGGCGGGCAAGTGGTTCCCCACCGGCTGCCACAAGGTCGGCGCTTCGTTCGGCTGCCTCGCCCCGCGCCTCGTCACCGGCCAGTTCGACGCCAACTATCACCACGCCGTTTGGCCCTCCACGGGCAACTACTGCCGCGGCGGCGCGTTCAACTCCAAGCTGCTCGCCGTTGACTCCGTTGCCATTCTCCCCGCCGAGATGAGCAAGGAGCGTTTCGACTGGCTGAGCAAGATCGCCGGTCAGGTCATCGCCACCCCTGGCTGCGAGTCCAACGTCAAGGAGATCTTCGACAAGACCTGGGAGCTCAAGCAGGATCCCAGCATGATGATCTTCAACCAGTTCGAGGAAATGGGCAATCCCCTCTGGCACTACAACGTCACGGGCTACGCCCTCGCGGACCTCTTTGAAGCCGTCAAGAAGCCCGGTCAGAACTTTGCCGGCGCCTGCTTCACCTCCGGCTCCGCCGGCACCATGAGCGCGGGCGACCTGCTCAAGGAGCGTTATCCCGGCCTCAAGCTCGGCGTGGGCGAGGCGCTGCAGTGCCCCACCATTCTCGAGAACGGCTTCGGCGGCCACCGCATCGAGGGCATCGGCGACAAGCACATTCCCTGGATCCACAACGTGAAGAACACCGACATGGCCATCGCCATCGACGATGAGGACAGCCAGCGCCTGCTGCGCCTGTTCAACACCAAGGAAGGCCAGAAGTACCTCAAGGAAGAGCTCAAGCTCTCCGACGAGCTGATCGAGAAGCTGACCTGGCTCGGCATCTCCGGCATCGCGAATGTCCTTTGCTGCATCAAGATGGCGAAGTATTATGAGCTGACCGAGAACGATGTCGTCGGCACGGTTCTGACCGACTCCGCCGCGATGTATCAGTCCCGCATCGAGGAGCTCAACGAGATGCACGGCGCGTACAACGTCGAGGAAGCCAAGCTCGACCACAACCTCCACATGCTCGGCCTCAAGACCGACAACCTGATGGAGCTGACCTACACCGACCGCAAGCGCATCCACAACCTCAAGTATTACACCTGGGTCGAGCAGCAGGCCCGCGACGTCAAGGACCTCAACGCGCTCTGGTACGACACCAAGGGCACCTGGGACGCCGTTCACGCGCAGGCTGCCGAGCTCGATGAGCTCATCAACGAGTTCAATGAGGCCACCGGCCTTCTCAAGGCGCTCTAAGAAGCAGAGACAAAGCCTGCTCCGAAACGCCGCCGCAGCAGCGGCTGAGCGGAAAGAGGAGCAGACCGGATCGAAAGCCGAATAAAATTTCATTGCACAGCGTGTGCAGCATCCCCGCAGATAGGGGCCGGCGATGGCAGGTCAAGGGCGCAGCCCTTGCGCTTCTCTGGGGTTTCCAAAAGGGGATATCTCTTACGGTAAGAGATATCCCCTTTTGAGCGGCGTCTGCGCCCGTGCAGGTATATGTCTCCTCAGCCGTTGCTGCGGCGGGGTTACGAAGCGATTGCTTTTGCTGCGGGATTCGAGACCATTTTCAATCTTCCGTTTTAGGAGAAATTATTATGCTGAAAAATGTGAAATGCGCGCGCTGCGTCAAGTGCGGCAAGGAATACGAGGCCGTGCCCAACCTCACCAACTGCGAGTGCGGCGGTATCCTCGACATCATCTACGATTACGATTACATCAAGGCCAATCTCACCAAGGAAAAGCTCAAGAGCCGCCCGAACACGATGTGGCGCTACCGCGAGCTGCTGCCCGTGGAGGAGACCACGCCCGACACGCCCCTGCGCGTGGGCTGGAGCCCGCTCTACGAGGAGGACCGTCTTGCGAAGCTCCTCGGCCTCAAGAAGCTGTGGGTGAAGGACGACGGCCAGAACCCCACCGCGTCCCTCAAGGACCGTGCCTCCGCTATGGCGGTCGCCAAGGCGAAGGAGGCGGGCGCGGAGATCATCGCCTGCTCGTCCACGGGCAACGCGGCCTCGTCGCTGGCAGGCAACGCCGCCGCCGCGGGTCTCAAGACCTTCATCTTCGTTCCCTCCCGCGCCCCCAAGGGCAAGGTCGCGCAGCTGATGACCTTCGGCGCGAACGTCATTTCCGTGCAGGGCAACTATGAGGAGACCTTCGAGCTGAGCAAGAAGGCCATCGACAAGTGGGGCTGGTACAACCGCAACGCCGCCATCAACCCCTACCTCTCCGAGGGCAAGAAGACTGTCTCGCTCGAGATTGCCGAGCAGCTCGGCTGGAAGATGCCCGACTACCTCGCCATCTCCGTCGGCGACGGCTGCACCATCGCGGGCGTGTGGAAGGGTCTCAAGGACCTCTACGCCATCGGCTTTATCGACAAGCTGCCGCGCCTGATCTCCGCACAGGCGGAGGGCTGCCACCCCATCAACCGCGCCATCGCGGAGAATAAGCCCTGGGAGCCGATGGAGGAGAACACCCTCGCTGACTCCATCGCCGTCGGCGTGCCGCGCAACGCGGACAAGGCGCTCATGGCGATCCGTGAGTCCAACGGCATCGTGGTCAACGTGACCGACGAGGAGATCATGGCGGCGCAGAAGCTGCTCGGCACCACCTGCGGCGTGTTCGGCGAGCCGGCGGGCGTGACCGGCACGGCGGGCGTGAAGAAGCTCTGCGAGCAGGGCGTGCTCGGCGCGAACGACACGGTCGTCTCCGTCGTCACCGGCAACGGCCTCAAGGATGTTGCCAACGCCATCAAGTTCTGCGGCGAGCCGATGAGCCTGCCGAACGACCTTGACCTGTTGGTCGAGGAGTTTGCCAAGCGCGGGATCAAAACAAAATGAGAGAAAAAATAGCGCCGCGCGAGTTTTGGAACCGCCGCTCGCAGCATTATGACGAGCAATCGGGAGCAGCGTATGCGGATGCCTACCGCAAAACGGCGGAGTGCATCCGCCCCTATCTCACGCCGAACGACCGGGTGCTGGATTTCGCCTGCGGCACGGGACTTGTCACGCTACCGGTCGCGCAGATGGCCGCCGAGGTGTGCGCCATTGACATTTCGGACGAGATGGTGCGGCATCTGAAGGAAAAAATAGCAGAGCAGGGGGTCGGCAATGTCAGCGCCTCGTGCATGGATCTCTTTGACGAGAGCCTGCGGCCTGACAGCTTTGACGCGGTGGTGGCCTGCAATGTGCTGCTCTACCTCGAAAACCGCGCGGAGGTGCTCACGCGCATCCATGAGCTGCTGCGGCCGGAGGGAGTATTCCTTTCGGCGACGGACTGCCTGGGCGAGCGGCTCACACGCGAGGGTGTTCGCAAGTGGTGGCGCAGCCACACAGGGAAAATGCCCTATGTGTCGTTTGACCGTATGCACACGCTGGAGGCGTCCATCGCCGCGGCTGGCTTTGAGGTGCTGGAGACCGAAAACCTGTTTCCCGCGCCGCCGAACCTCTTTGTCGCAGCAAGAAAAAAGTGAACGAACACAGGAGCGCGGGCTGCGGCCCGCGCTCCTCTTGCGCTCAGACGAAGTATTTATTGACGATGGGGACCCGGCTCAGCAGCGCGGAGACCAAAAAGGACAGCGTGCCGATGAGCAGCGTCAGAAGCGGCACGGAGAAAAAGGCGTTGCAGGAGAGCGTGTTGACGCCGAGAAATTGATCGAACGTCTCGATGAACAGCGGATGCACGAGGTAGGCGCCGAAGCTCCAGCGGGAGAGCGCGCGGATGCGCGCGTGTCCCTTTTCGCCGAGTGAGGGAAAATTCAAATGCCTACGGGCGAATACAAAGACGGCGAGACACATCAGCAGCACACCGACCGAGTCGTAGTTGTAGAAGAGCACGGTGGCGGTGCCCAGACGGCGGGAGGCATAGGACGTCATAACGACGGTGACGATGAGACCGGCTACGCCGAGCGCATAGCACCAACGGGCCGCTTTGGGCGAAAGCTCCTTGCGACTGAGATAGCGGCCCAGCATAAAATAGGCGGCAAAGCCGAGCGTGAAGTGGTAGTATAGCATTCCCGACAGCGAGAGGTAGCTGCTGTAGAGCGGCCAGGAAAACAGAGAAAGAAGTGCGCCGAGCTGCGGCAGCAGAAAGTTGAAAACAAGCGCAAGCAGCAGAAAATAGCGCAGCAGCGTCTCATTCTGCGCGATGGGCCGCAGCAGCGGGACGATCAGATACAGTCCCACGATCATAAACAGAAACCACATGTGGTAGTGTCCGGAGAAAAACAGCGTGACCGCGGTGGACAGGGCGCATTTGTTGAAGAAGTATGCGTAAGCGGCATAGAGCGCAGACCAGAAAACAAAGGCCGTAACGATACGCAGGACGTTTTTCCGCAGGATCTGCCGCAGGCTTTGCGTGCCGGCGAGAAAGAATACGCCGCTGATCATCACGAAGACGGGAACGGTCCAGCGGACGAGGCTGTCATACAGGTTAAAGGCCTGCCACGCGGTTGAATAAATATCGGTGTCCGCCCAATGCTGCGCGGAAAGGTGGAGTGCAACGACGGCAAAGGTCGCCGCGACGCGCAGCACGTCATAGCAGGCGACGCGCTGCGATCCGGTCTGTTCCATGGTTATTCCTCCGCTGCCGCTTCGGCGGCTTCGTTTGCCTCTGCCGGGGCAGTCTCCCCGTGCGGAGCGTCCTGCGCGGCAGCCGCTTCCACCGCAGCACGGGCGGCTTCTTCCCGAGCGGCTTCCTCTGCCCGGGCGGCGGCCGCCGCCTCGGCGCGCTCACGCTCGGCGGCGGCGCCCTCGGCGCGGGCGCGGGAGACCTCCTCTTCCTTCTGCTTCTCCGCCTGCTTCATGGCCTTGTCGAGCCTGCGCCGGCTGGAGCGCTTTTCCACGCCGTGCACAACGCGCAGCACGAGGAAGAGCAGCACGAGACCCACGCCGAACCAGCTCCAAAAGCCGAGGGTGATGAGCGTTTTGAGCGTCCACAGATCGGCCTGGATGCCGAGGAAGCAGCACACCACCGACGCGGCGAGCGCCGCGCCGAAGAGAATGACCCACAGCACCGACTTGACCGCGGAGGTCTTGCGCACGCGCAGGTGCGCGATCAGAAACAGCACCGCGAGCAGGAACAGCGCGGGATACTGCGAAAACAGAATGGTACGAAGGTTCATGGAAGCGTTCCTCTTTTCTTCTCTTGTTTTGCTCAGAGGGTGCAGAGCCCGCGGCGGAGGTATTGACCCTCGGGGCCGCCGACGATCCTGCCGTCCTCGACCATCAGGTTGCCGCGCAGGTAGACCTTAGCGATGCCGCCCTCGGTGCGCAGCCCCTCAAAGGGCGTGTAGCCGGCCTTTGTGACCATGTCGCGCGCGGAGAGGATGTGGCTGGCCTTGGGATCGTAGACCACGATGTCCGCGTCGGAGCCCGCGGCGATGACGCCCTTGCGGGGATAGAGCCCGTAGAGCTTCGCGGGATTTTCGCACAGGGCGCGGCACATTCCGGCGACGGTCATTCTGCCCGCGGCGACGCCGCGGGTGTAGACGACCTCGCCGCGCGTCTCCACGCCGGGCAGACCGCCGGGGATCTTCGTGAAGTCCTCGCGGCCCATGTCCTTCTGCGCGAGGGTGAACGAGCAGTGGTCGGTGGAGATGGTCTGGATCTCGCCGCGGCGCAGACCGCGCCAGAGCGCGCGCTGATTTTCCTCGGCGCGGATGGGCGGCGCGCAGACATAGCGCGCGGCCATGGACCAGTTGGCGTCGTAGTACACGCCGTCGTCGAGGGCAAGGTACTGCGGGCAGGTCTCGACATAGACCCTCTGCCCGCGGGCGCGGGCAAAGGCGACCTCGTCGAGCGCCTCGCGGTTGGTCAGGTGGACGATGACCACCGGCGCGTCCGCCGCCTCGGCGATGCGCAGCAGCCGCGCGACCGCCTCGGCCTCGAGATAGTCGGGCCTCGCCTCGGGGTGGGCGGAAACGTCCGCCGCGCGTCCGGCGGCCTTGAGCTCGGCGATGCGCGCGTCGATCACACCGGCGTTCTCGCAGTGGACGCCCGCGATGCCGCCGCGCTTTTTCAGTGCCTTGAGCGCGGAATACACCGCGCCGTCGCCGATCATCATGGCGGGGTAGGTGAGGTACATCTTAAAGGACGTGATGCCTGCGGCGAACATATCGTCCAGCTCGCCCTCGATGCCCTCGTTCCAGTCGTCGATGGTCATGTGGAAGCCATAGTCGCACGAGCATTTGCCGTCGGCCTTTTTGTGCCAGAGGTCAAGACCGTAGGCAAGCGTCTCGCCCTTGTTCGGGCAGGCGAAGTCGATGATGGTGGTCGTGCCGCCGCGGATGGCGCTGCGGGTGCCGGACGCGAAATCGTCGGCGGTGGTCGTGTTGCACACGTCGAGATCGAAGTGCGTGTGCGCGTCGATGAAGCCGGGGAAGAGGTAGCAGCCGGAAACGTCCGTCACCTCGGCGCTTTTTGCCTCGGCGGGGGAGATGTGGCCGACCTGCGCGATCTTCTCGCCGTCGAGCAGGACGTCCGCGCGGCGGGAGCCGCGGGGCGTAACGACAAAGCCGCCCCTGAGCAATTTTTTCATATCCATTCAGCTCCTTTGTCTGAAAATATTCATACACCTTTACCATAGCACGTTTTTGCCGCGATTTCCACAGAAAAAGAGAAATCGGCAAAAGCGACAAGAAAGCGCGGTGAAAATCTGTGATTATGGCGAGAGAATGCGGCTTGTGAAAAAGCGGAAAAGAAGATACAATAAACATATCCTGCCGAAGCTGTGCGCCCGATACGGACAAGCGCTCCGGCAAAAATTTTCAGGAGGAAAAAAGCTATGCGCAAGTTTTTGTCCCTGCTGCTGACGATGGCGATGGTCCTTTCCCTTGCCGTGACGGTCAATGCCGCCGCCCCCAAGGAAGACATCACCATTCTGCACACCAACGATGTTCACTGCGACTACGAGAAGTATGCCAAGGTCGCAACGCTGCACAAGAGCGCGGATCTGCTCGTTGACGCGGGCGACCATGTTCAGGGCGGTGTGATCGGCACGCTCTCCAAGGGCGAGTACATCGTCGACATCATGAACTACCTCAAGTACGATGCTGCCGTTCCCGGCAATCATGAGTTCGACTATGGCATGGATCAGTTCCTGCACATTGCCAAGGATCTGGCGAAGTATCCCTACATCTCCGCCAACTTCACCGGCAAGGACGGCAAGCCCTACTTCGACGCTTATAAGATCTTCGAGGTCAAGGGCGTGAAGGTCGCGTTCGTCGGCGTCTGCACGCCGGAGACCTTTACCAAGTCCACCCCGACCTACTTCCAGGATGCCAACGGCAATTACATCTATGGCTTCTGCGAGGGCAACAACGGCGCTGACCTCTACAAGGCGGTGCAGAAGGCCATCGATGCGGCCAAGGCCGCGGGCGCCGATTATGTCATCGGCCTCGGCCATCTCGGCATCGACGAGCAGTCCTCTCCCTGGATGAGCAAGGAAGTCATTGCCAACACCACCGGCTTTGACGCCTTCATCGACGGCCACTCCCACTCCACCTTCTCCGAAACGATCAAGGATAAGTCCGGCAAGGAGGTCGTCTTTGAGCAGACCGGCACCAAGCTCGCCAACGTCGGCAAGATCATCATTAAGGCCGACGGTACCATCACCCACGAGAACGTTGATCTGAACACGGTCGAGCCCGACGCCGAGGCGGCGGCCTATATCCAGACCATCACCGATAAGTTCGACGCCCTGCAGAAGCAGGTCGTTGCCAAGACCAGCGTGGAGCTGACCATCAACGGCGCGGACGGCAAGCGCGCGGTCCGCAATGCCGAGACCAACCTCGGCGACCTGTGCGCGGATGCCTACCGCATCCTGCTGGGCGCTGACATCGCCTTCGTCAACGGCGGCGGCGTGCGCGACAACATCAAGGTCGGCGACATCACCTACGGCGATATCATCAAGGTCCATCCCTTCGGCAACGAGGCCTGCCTCGTTGAGGTCACCGGTCAGCAGATCAAGGACGCTCTGGAGCTCGGCTCCGCGGCCTATCCCGGCGAGAGCGGCGGCTTCCTGCAGGTTTCCGGCCTGACCTACACCATCAATGCGGACATTCCCAGCTCCGTGGTGAAGAACGATAAGTCCGAGTTCGTCAAGGTCGACGGCGCGTACCGTGTGTCTGACATCATGGTCGGCGGTCAGCCCCTCGACGTCAGCAAGACCTATACCCTCGCTTCCCATAACTATATGCTCAAGCAGGGCGGCGACGGCTACGCGATGTTCGGTACCGACAACGTCAAGCTCCTCAAGGACGGCGTGATGATCGACAACCAGGTCCTTATCAACTATATCGTCAATAATCTCGGCGGCGTGGTCGGCGAGCAGTATGCCGCCCCGCAGGGCCGCATCACCATCAAGACTGCTGCTTCCGATGTCCCGACGAACGAAAGCGAAAAGGTCATCGCCGGCCGCAATACCACCGTGACCGAGGGCGATACCTACACCGTCGTCGCGGGCGACTGCCTGTGGAATATCGCCTACAAGCTCTACGGCACCGGCACGCTCTACACCAAGCTGGCCGAGGCCAACAAGCTCGCCGATCCGTATATCATCTACATCGGCCAGATCCTGACCGTTCCCGCCAAGTAAAAAACTGCACAATTAGGAAAGCCGCCCGTTTGGGCGGCTTTCTTCTGCGCTTTTTTGCTTTTTACGAATTCTATATTACCACATTTCGGGCAAATTTTCAAGTCTTGTCTTTTCCTTGCCGGGGGTGTAGATAACATGGCGAGGTGAAAAAGAGATGAATGAATTGATGTTATTCGGCACGCTGTCCGCGCAGCGGACCGAGGCGGCGCTGCTGCGCGGGAACGCCGTGACGGAACGCTTCGGCCTGACGCTCACGCCGGAGCAATGCGGACGTCTGCTGGAGCGCCGCGCTTTGGCCTTGCGGGAGACGGAACGCATCGAGCCGGGCGAGGGCATCCTGCCGAAGCTGGCGGTCGCGCTGTACGACTCGCCCTGCGTCGGGCCGGAGAACTGGGAGGAAGCGCTCGGCGGGCTGACGGAGCTGTTCTACCACTTCAAGGGCGCGTGCGGCGAACATCTCGGCGACGACGAGCTGCTCGCCGCGCTGGTGCGGCTATACAACGGCTGGGCAGGCGGCTGCGCGGACCGCATCGCCGATCTCGATGGCCGCGCGATGCTGCGCTTTGCGCGCACGGGAAGGGTGGGGGACGATGACGAATGAGCTGACGCGCCCCCTGACGGGCGCCGAAGAGAGGCTGTGGCAGGAAAAGCTCGCCGCGCTGCTCGTGCGGCAGATCGCGCTTTACACCGCGAATGAAAGCAGCTCCGTGCCGGCTGCCGCCGCGCGGGAGCTGCTGCGCGGCGTGCTGTTTTTCCTTGCTGTGCCGGAGGAACCGGAGGCAAGCAGCCAGCCGGAGGATGTGGGGAGCCGATACGAGGCGGAACGCGCGGACCGTATCCGCGTCCTGCTTCCGCTCGATCTTGCGGACGAGCTGGCGCGCGGGCAACGCCGTGCGCAGCGGGATGCCGCGCTGACGATCGCGCTCTGGCGAAAGGTCGTTGAGACGCTGCCGCCGCTGGAGAACCGCTCGCTCCGCGATACGCTGCGGAGCATCGGCAGGGGCTTCCGCTGCTATGACACGCGCTTTTTCCCGCAGCGGTTTGATTGTGACATTGACTATCAGCTTTCCCAAAGCGTGTCGGAGAGCCTGCTGGGGATAAATTATGTCAACCAATATCTGGCCCGTCTGGCGGCGGAAAATAGTCTGCTCACGCGATTGCCGCAGGGCGAGGTCCGCGCGGTGCTGGAGCGCTCCTGCCCGGATTGGCGCGGGCTGCTGGTGAATCTCTACGCACCGGCCGCGGCGAACGTGCTCGCCCGCACGCTCCTCGGCGGGGAGGGGCTGACGCTCTCAGATGGCGAGATCGGCGCGCTCCGCGAGCGCTGGGAGCACGTGCGGCCCGAGCGGATCGAGAACGACCTGCTCACGGCGGCGGATGCGCTCGCGGAGCGGCTCGCCCTCCCACGCGGCGCTGGAAAATATCTGAGCAGCTGCGCCCGCGAGGTCGCCGTCCGCGCCGAAAGCCTGCGCGACTGCGGCGGCCTGCGGGGACTGTTCGTATGAAAGAAAAGGGGAGCGGCTGCTGAAAAGCAGCCGCTCCTGCATTTTGTAAGAAAGTCTGCGCTTACGCGAACAGATAGCTGTACTTGTCGCGGATGGTGAAGATCAGCGCCTCGATGTCCACCGGCAGATCGTTGTCGGAGGTGGTGAGATCGTAGTCGCGCTCCTCCGCCATGCGGACGCGGACGTGGTCGGCGTCGAGGAAGAGGACGCCGGGGTTCTTGCTCTCCGCCATATCCTCCGCCGTCTGGAAGAGGGTGAACTTGTCGTGGCAGGGCTCGCTGGCATAGGGGCAGAACTGCGTGCAGTTGCCGCACTCGTTGCACATCTTGTCGACGTGGATGATCTGGTGGCTCTCGTCGGGCATGACGACGGCGACGTTCGCGCGGTTCGGGCAGGAGTCCACACAGTTCTCGCAGACGGTGGAGCACTGCAGGCAGCGCTCGCCCTCGCACTTGCCGGACATCTTGAGGATGCCGTGCTTGGCGATGGCGTCGGACTCGGTGATGAAGGCCTGCGCGGGGATCTCATACTCGTAGGGCGCGCCGACCACGGCTTCGGCGAAGCGTGCGGCGTCGGCAATGCCCTCGACCACGGTCGCGGGGCCGCGGTGCGCGTCACCCGCGCAGTACACGCCCTCGACATTGGTCTCAAACGCGGGGCCCTTGCGCTCCATCTCGATGCCGTTTGCGGCCATGAGGTCGGAATCGACCTGCTCGCCGACGGCGGAGAGCACGAGGTCGCAGGGGATGGAGAACTGTTCGCCGGACTTCACGGGGCTGCGGCGGCCGGAGGTGTCCGGCTCACCGAGCACCATCTTGTCGCACAGCAGCATACCCTTGGCCTGCTTGACGGGAGCGGCCAGCTCGATGAACTCCACGCCCTCGTCGATGGCGAGCTGCAGCTCGTGCTCGTCGGCGGGCATGAACTTCTTGGTGCGGCGGTAGAGAATGGTGGCGTGCGCGCCCATGCGCTTGGCGACGCGGGCGGCGTCCATGGCGGTGTTGCCCGCGCCGACCACAACGATGTTGCCGGAGAGGTTGGGCTTGACCTGCTTCTTTTCCTTCTTCATCCACTCGATGACGCCCTGCACGTTGCCCTCGATGTCGAGCTTGCCGGCCTTCCACGCGCCGTTGGCGAGAAGAATATGGGTGTAGCCCATTTCCTTCAGCTCCGCGACGGAGGGAGCGCTCTTGCCGCACTTGACCTCAACGCCATAGCGCAGCATCAGGGCGATGTCCTTGTCGATGGCCTCGTCGGAAATGCGGAAGGCGGGAATGACGTAGCGCGGCACGCCGCCGAGCTTGCGCTCACGCTCGAAGATGGTGGTCTCGATGCCGGCGCGGCCGCAGAAGTACGCCGCGGCGATACCGGTCGGGCCGCCGCCGATGATGGCGACGCGCTTGCCCTCGACGCGCTCGGGCAGCTTGATGGACGCCATCAGGGCATTGTAGCCCTTCTGCGCGGCGAGGAGCTTGGTGTCGCGGATGTGGACGCTCTCCTCATAGAAATTGCGGGAGCACTTGCCTTGGCAGCGGTGCGCGCAGATGGTGCCGGTGATGAAGGGTAGGGCGTTCTTTTCGGTGATGAGCTTGAGCGCGGGGCCGTAGAGACCCTTGCGGCACAGCTCGAGGTACTCGGGAATGTCCTGCTCGATGGGGCAGCCGCCCTTGCAGGGCGCGATGAAGCAGTCGAGCCAGGGCACCTGCTCGGTGGACTTGCGGCTGGGCAGGGGCTTGATGGGCTTGAGGTGATGGTAATTCGTGCGGGCGGAGGCGGCGAGGTCGGAGATGGCGGCGGAGTCGGTGCCGGCGAAGGCGCGGTACTCCATCGGCTCGACCTTCTCGACCATCTGGAGCAGGCGGTTGTAGCCGCCCGGCTTGAGAATGGTGGTGGCGACGGTGATGGGCCAGATGCCCGCGGCAAAGAGCTTATCGCAGTTGAAGTATTCCGCGCCGCCGGCGAAGGAGATACGCATCTTGCCGCCGAACGCGCGGGAGATGCGATTGCACATCTCGATGGTCAGCGGGAAGAGGCTGCGGCCGGACATATACATCTCGTCGTTCGGCAGCTCGCCGCGCGTGGTGTCCACGGGGAAGGTGTTGGAGAGCTTGAGACCGAACTCCAGACCCTCCTTGTCCGCGAGCTTCTGCAGACGCTCGAACATGGGCACCGCGTCCTCCCACTGGAGATCCTCGTTGAAGTGGTGCTCGTCGAACACGATGTAGTCGTAGCCCATGGAGTCGAGAATGCTGCGGGCGGTCTTGTAGCCGAGGATGGTGGGGTTGCACTTGACGAAGGTGTGCAGGTGCTTCTTCGTGAGCAGATAGCTTGCGATGCGCTCGATCTCCTGCGGCGGGCAGCCGTGGAGCGTGGAGACGGTGACGGAGCGCGAAACGCGCGGGGAGATGTGCGCGATGAAGTCACGCTCGGCGGGGAAGAGCTCGGTGAGCACCTTTTTGCACTCCTTGAACTGCGCGGTCTTGCTCGCGTCCATCATGTTGTCGATGTAGCTGTTGACCTTGCGGCCCTTGATGCCCTCGAGGTCGTAGCCGACGGACATATTGAACACGAAGCCGTCGGGATCGCCGAGGCCGTAGACCTTGCTGATGACCTTGAGCGCGCACCAGGCCTTGATGTACTCGTCCTGCGCCTGCGCCACGGTCAGCTCGGTGGACCACTCCTGATTGTAGCCCTCGTCGGCGGCGAGGATGCAGGGGCGGGGCACGCAGGCGGCGAGGTCCGCGCCGTCCATCTTCTGTACGGTCTTGACCTCGAAGAAGCGCGCGCCCGCGAAGTAGGCGGCGATGATGTTCTGCGCGAGCTGGCTGTTGGGGCCGGCGGCGGGGCCGAATGGGGTCTCGATGCGCTCGCCAAAGATGGGCAGGCTCTTGCCCGTGGCCTCATATTTCTTGTGGACGCCGAAGATGTCGCCGCTCTGGGCGTACTCGGTCACGACCCAGTTCATCAGGGACGCGAACGGAATGGGATACATTTTCTCAGACATCGTTGTTCCTCCTATGTAATGTTTCCTTAATACTCGCAGTGATTGAGGCTGCCCCAGAGCTTCTTCGCGGCCTCGAGGATGTGGGCGTTCTCGGCCTCCTCGTCGATGCCGACGAGCTGACGGTCGAGCATGAGCGTCTTGCCGGCGGCGATGGTGGTCTGGCACTGGCGGCCCGTCATGCCGAAGATCATGTGGCCGTCGATGTTCGCGTCGGAGAACGGGGTGAACGGCTTATAGTCCATCACGATGATGTCCGCCGCGGCGCCGGCCTTGAGTACGCCGAGCTGGTCGGGGAAGTATTTCGCGCCGATCTTCGCGTTGTTCTTGAAGAGCATATCCGTGACCTCGCACCAGCCGACGTTCGGCAGGCAGTTCTGGCTGCGCTGGGAGCAGAGGGCGACCTTAAGGGATTCGAGCATATCGTTGGTGTAGGCGTCGGTACCCATGCCGAGGAGGATGCCGCGCTTGTAGAGCTGGAGGACGGGGCAGATGCCGATGGCGTTGCCCATGTTGGATTCCGGATTGTTCACGACCATCGTACCCGTTTCCTTGATGATCTCCATCTCGGCGGTGTTGACATGGATGCAGTGACCGAGGATCGTCTTGGGGCCGAGGATGCCGTGATCCTGAAGGCGCTGGACGGGACGGCGGCCGTAGTTCTGGAGGGAATCGTACACGTCGTTCATGCCCTCGGAGACATGGATGTGATAGCCGGTGCGGCCGTTGTTGGCCTCGACCATGCGGTCGAAGGTCTTATCGGAGATGGTGAAGAGCGCGTGACCGCCGAACATCGCCGCGAGCATGGGATCCTTGCGCTGCTCGCATTCCGTGATGAAGTCGGCATTTTCCTTGATGGCCTGCAGGCACTTCTCCTCGCCGTCGCGGTCGGAGACCTCATAGCACAGGCAGGAGCGCAGGCCGAGACGCTTGCTCTCCTCGGCGATGGTGTGCAGCGTGCCGGGGATCTCGCCATAGCTGGCGTGATGGTCGAAGACGGTGGTGACGCCCTGCTTGATGGAGTCGATGTAGAGCGCGGTGGCGCTGGCCTTGGTGCCGTCCATCATCAGGTGGCGGTCGATGGCCCACCACGTTCCGTCGAGGACCTCGTAGAAGTTTGTCGGGTTGTTGCCGACGATGGACAGGCCGCGCGCGAGTGCGGAATAGATGTGGGTGTGCGCGTTGATGAAGGCGGGCATGATGACGCCGCCCTTGGCATCGACGATCTCGGCGTCGGGGTACTTCGCGCGCAGGGCGGCCTCCTCGCCGACCTCGGCGATCTTCGCGCCCTCGTAGGCGACCGCGCCGTGCTCGTAGTAGCCGCGGCCCTCTGCGTCGCGGGTGATGAGACGTCCGTTGGTGATGAGCTTCATAAGTGGTTTCCTCCTGTTAAATGGTTTCAACCGACGAACCCTTCAGGCAAAAAGAAAAGACGATCCAAGCGAGTCACTCGCCCGAAACGTCAGCGTTTCTGCCGGAGTGATAGTTTCAGCCCGTGCGCGCAGCACTTCGTTACAGCTATCAGTCATAGATTGTAGATTTATTTTACACGAAGGCGGGAACAATTTCAATGGAAATTTCGTCAAAATCCGTGAAAAGAGCCTTGATAAAACAGAGAAATCGCCTTTTGATTTTTGTGCAAAGCGATGAAGGAGCAAAAAAGTTACCCCGCGTTGGCCGTGTAGACCCCGCCAAACCTGCACATGAATTGCAGGTGGGTCGCCTCTGTCCGGTTTTACTGCTTCCAACGTCCGGCCGCAAAAGGCGGCCGGGAGGCCTGCAAACCACCGGAGCGTACCGGCGTCCCGTATGACGAAATGTGGGTTTATAAAGAGCCTATCACGAACCACGCAGGGTAATTGCCATTGTAAGCGGAGCGGCGGGAAAAATCCGTCGGAAGCGAGGTTATTCCTCCTCGTCCTCCATCATCTGCTCCATGAAGAGGTCGTAGACCTCGTTGATCTCGTCCTCGTCGACGACGTTGGCGAGCATCTCCTCGCCGTCCACCGTCTCGCTCTTGAGAATGATGAGGCCGTACTCGTCCTCATTCTCTTCCTCGCCCTCCTCCACAACGGGGAAGAAAGCCATATAGGTCGTGCCGTTGTGCTCGAGCGCGTCGATGTATTCCAGCTCGATGTCGTTGCCCTCCTCGTCCGTCAGCGTGACGAAATTCGGGCCGTATTCTTCGCTCATGGGGGTGTCCTCCTCCAACAGTCGGTATTTGAGATGGAGATAGTATAGCGCATTTCCAAGCGCAATGCAAGTTTGACATCTGCGCGATTTTGTATTACAATAAATTACCTATTGTCAAAAGACAGCAAAGCGGAGCTCCGCTTTTTCAATTCGCAAAAGGAGGTAGCGCAATGGAAGGGAAACACGAAGCCGCCCGTGCGCCTCGAAAAAACCACAGAAGGAGCGGCGCCGGCATGACGGCGCTGAAGGTGCTCGGCACGCTCCTGGCCATCGGCGTCTGCACGGCGCTGATGTTCTTCGGCATTTTTATGAAGTATGTCCACACCACGCTCGAGCCGGTGCTGGATGTGGATATGAGCGCCATCACGCTCAACCAGAGCTCGGTCATCTATTATCAGGACAAGAGCACGGGCGAGTGGAAGGAGCTGCAGAAGATCCACGGCACCGAGGACCGCACGAACATTGAATTTTCCGACATCCCCGACCATGTCTGGCAGGCTCTGGTGTCTATCGAGGACCAGCGCTTCTTCCAGCATCACGGCGTGGACTGGAAATCGACCGGCAAGGCGGTGTTCACCATGCTCACCGGCGGCGGAACGCAGCGCGGCGGCTCGACCATCACCCAGCAGGTCATCAAGAACGCCACCGGCAACAATCAGCCGACCATCAAGCGCAAGGTGACGGAGATCTTCCAGGCGCTGCGTTTCTATAAGAATTACTCGCGTGAGGAGACGCTGACATTCTATCTGAACCTCGTCTACTTCGGCAACCATTCCTACGGCATTCAGGCGGCCGCCGAGAACTACTTCGGCAAGGACGCCAAGGACCTGACCGTCGCCGAGGGCGCGGCCATCGTCGGCATCACGCAGTACCCCTACCTCTACGACCCCTCCCGTCAGGGCACGCTCGACAGCGGCAAGACCTTCCGTGAGAAGAACAAGGAGCGGCAGGAGACGGTGCTCGACAAGATGCACGAGCTCGGCTATCTGGACGACGCGGAATACGAGACGGCGGTCAACGAGCCGCTGGTGTTCGTGTGGGACGACAACTATGTGCCCTCCGACAGCTCGAAGGAGAAGGTGGCGGAGACCGCCGCGGAGGAGTTCGATCCGTATCTCGTCGAGCAGGTCTTCAACGACGTGGTCGACGCGCTGCACCGCGAGAAGAACTATTCCGAGGAGATCGCCAAGAAGCTGCTCTACACCGGAGGCTATCAGATCTACGCGACCATCGACCCTGAGCTGCAGAGCATCGTGGAGAAGGTTTACGCCGATACGAGCAACCTGCCCTACACCTCGTCCAAGGGCGAGCAGCTGCAGTCCGGCATGACTGTCATCGACAACGCCACGGGCAACATCGTGGCGATGGCGGGCCGCGTCGGCGAGCGCGAGGGCCGCTTCCTCTTCAACTACGCGACCGCCACCCGCCCCTGCGGCAGCGCCATCAAGCCCATCGCGGTCTACGCGCCCGCGCTGGATACCGGCGTCATCACGCCGGCGACGGTGCTCGACGACTATCCCGTGCGCCTGCAGGCGAACGAGAACGGCACGGAAAAAGCGTGGCCGAAGAACTCCTACAGCGGCTACAAGGGTCTTATCACGCTCCAGACCGCGCTGCGCGTGTCCACCAATACCACGGCGGTGCGCGTGCTCGAGGCGCTCTCTCCGTCCGTGTCCTACGACTTCATGACGCAGAACCTCGGCTTCACCACGCTGGTCAACAGCGATCTCAACTCCGCAGCGCTCGGCCTCGGCGGCCTGACCTACGGCGTGAACACGGTCGAGATGGCGGCGGCGTACTCCGCCTTTGCCAACAATGGCGTGTATACAAGGCCGCGCACCTACATCGAGGTGCGCGACAACAAGGGCAACCTTGTGCTGGAGAACAAGCAGGAGTCGTGGGTGGCGATGAAGGAGTCCACCGCGTACTCGATCAATGAGCTGCTCAAGGGCGTGGTGCGCAGCGGCACCGGCACCGAGGCGGCCTTCTCCGGCATGACCATCGCCGGCAAGACCGGTACGACCTCCAGCAACTATGACCGCTACTTCGTCGGCTATACGCCGTACTACACCGCAGCGGTGTGGATCGGCTACGACCAGAATGCCAGCATCCGCGCGAACGGCAATCCCGCCGCGCAGCTGTGGAAGAAGGCCATGAGCGAGGCACACGAGAACCTGCCCAATCAGAATTTCAATGGGAGTACCGCCGACATGACGCAGGTGACGGTCTGCACCCGCACGGGGCTTCTGCAGGGCCCGGGCTGCACCGATGTGCAGACGGTCTGGGTGGCGGCGAGCAACGCGCCCGCGCTGGTGTGCGACGGCCATGTGGCGGTGAACCTCTGCACCGAGAGCGGCAAGCTCGCGACCGAGTATTGTCCCGCCGAGTGCGTGCAGAGCGTGAACGCGATCGACTTCACGACCGAGAATCTGACGGCGGCGTGGGGCTATGAGCGCACGACGATCCTCCTGCCGCTGAGTGCGGCGGAGTACGAGGCGTATGCCGCGCAGCAGGCCGCCGATCCGACGTTTGTGATCCCTGCGGGCAAGCCCGTTCAGGCGAACGACAGCGGCAGCGTGTTCAGCGATCTGATGATGCTCGGCCCCTGCACGCTCCACCAGTACGTCGAGCCGGAGCCGACGCCGGGCGAGGGCTATTACGACGAGAACGGCAACTGGGTTCCGGCCGGCGAGACCGACCCGACCGACCCGACCGATCCGGAGGGATCGGAGGAGGTGTCGCCGGAGCGGGGAACGGATTTCCTCAACTGGCTGCTCAACACCGCGGCGTAAAATTGAACGGAAAAAGGAAGGCTCACATCGAGCCTTCCTTTTTTGTGCGCAGCACCTGGGCGGCGAGCAGCAGGAGCAATGGAAAGAGCACCATGCCTGCTACGCCGAAGGCGCGGGCGCCGAGGTACATCGCCATGAGCGAGGCGATGGGCGGCAGCCCCGCCTGCGCGGCGACGAGCTTCGGCTCGGTGATGCTGCGCACGGTGAGCGTGCAGAGGTAGAGGATGGCGAGCGCAGCCCCGCGCGGCACCGAGCCGAGCAGCAGCTCGGCAAGCGCCCAGGGAATAAGCACCGTTCCTGTGCCGAACACCGGCAGCGCGTCCACGAGCGTGATGAGAAAGGCGGCGAGCAGGGAGTAGCGCTCGCCCAGCAGCCAGAAGCCGGCGAGGAGCTGGCAGAAGGTGAGGGAGCAGAGGATCGCCTGTGCGCGCAGCCAGCGCGTGAGCGAGTGCGTCACGCCGTCGCGCCAGAAGCGCAGCCGCTGCTGCGCGCGAGGACTCAGGCGGCGTTTCGCCGCCGCGCAGAGCGTGGGATAGGAGGCGGCGAGGAAAAAGACGGCAAGCAGCGTTGTTGCGGCGAAGAGCACCAGCGCCGGCACGGCGGCGGCCATCGAGCCGAGCAGGGCGAGGGCGCGGGAGGCGAGACCGGCGAGCGCCGTGCTGCCGTAGGCCGCCCAGTCGGAAAGCTCGGCGGTCAGAAGCTCCCGCAGCCAGTCGGGACAGAGCGCGCCGTAGGCGCGCAGCCGATCGAGCAGTCCGCCGGTCAGCGCGGGCAGCGCGTCGAGCAGCGTCGGGAGCTGGGTGAGGAAGGCGGTCGCCTCGGTGAAAAGCGCCGAGAGGAGCAGCGAGAGGAGCCCGCCGAGGAGAAAGAGCAGAAAGAGCGTCAGCAGCGCGGCGGAGAAGCCGCGCTTGAAATGAACGGTCCGCCGTAGAAAGAGAATGATCGGCTCCATCGCGCGGGCCGCGGCGAACGCGAGAAGAAAGGGCAGCAGCCACCAGAGAAGATAGCGGAGAAAGAGATAGAGCGCTGCGGCGAGCACGGCATAATAGGCGCCGGTGAGCAAAAACTCCTTTTTTTGTTCGCTCTGCAAAAAGGCCGGCCTCCTTCCTGTCGAATGTTATAGGAAAAAGCTACTTGCACTCTGTGGATCGTTATGGTATCATATCTCCATAAAAGGACAAATGCCCACGGGAGGAGAACGGGACATGGGAAAAAAGACAAAATTCTATCTGGTCGCTGCGGATGCGTTGCCGGAGATCTTTCTCAAGGTCGCCGAGGCCAAGCGGATGCTTCACGCGGGCGAGGTGAGCACGGCGGGCGAGGCCGCGCGGCAGGTCGGCATCAGCCGCAGCGCCTTTTATAAGTATCGCGACAGCGTGCAGCCCTTCAACGACATGAAGACCGGACGCATCATCACGTTCTACGCTCTGCTCAAGGATAATCCGGGCGTGCTGAGCAACGTTCTTTCTATTTTTGCCGGTTCGGGCGCAAATATACTCACCATCAACCAGAGCATCCCGACAAACGGCTGCGCCGCCGTGACCATCTCGGCGGAGACGAGCGATATGCGCGAATCGCTCGAGGAGCTCATCGCCAGCGCTGCGGAGACGGCGGGCGTGGTCAAGTTTGAGATCCTTGCGGGCTGAACCCGCGGGGAGGGTACGGCATACAATGAGTCAGCAGACTGCTTGCAGTTTGCCGACTCATTTTTTTGCTGGGAAGAGAAGGGGGCTGCTATGGGCCTTATCGTACAGAAATTCGGCGGCAGCAGCGTGCGTGACCGCGAGCGGCTGCTGCGCGCCATGAGGATCGTCCGGCGCACCTGGGAGCAGGGGGGCGACGTGGTGGTCGTGCTCAGCGCGCAGGGCGACACGACCGACGCGCTGCTCGCGCGCGCCCGCGAGCTGACGGAAGAGCCGCCGCCGCGTGAGCTGGACGCTCTGCTCGCCACGGGGGAGACCGCGAGCGTGGCCCTCGGCGCGATCGCGCTTGCCTCGCTCGGTGTGCCGGCAGTTTCGCTCTCCGGCTGGCAGGTGCCGGTCGGGACGGACGGCACGCACGGCGGCGCGAACGTGAGAAGCGTGGGCGCGGAGCGCATCCGGCAGGAGCTGGCGCAGCGGCGCGTCGTGCTCGCGGCAGGCTTTCAGGGCGTTGACGCGGCGGGAGACGTCACCACGCTCGGGCGCGGCGGCAGCGACACGAGCGCCGTGGCGCTCGCGGCCTTCCTCGGCGCGGAGCGCTGTATCATTTATACGGACGTGGACGGCGTTTATACCACCGATCCGCGCGTGTGCCCGACGGCGCGGCGGCTCGCCGCCGTTTCCTGCGACCAGATGCTCCGCCTCGCCGCGAACGGCGCGCAGGTGCTCCATGACCGTTCGGTCGCGCTGGCGGCAAGGCACGGCGTGACCGTCGAGGTGCGCTCGTGCGAGGAGGGGAGCGTCGGCACGCTCGTCGTGCCCCGCGCGGAGAGCGGGGAGGTCACGGGCGTCACGCGCTCGCGCCGCGGGGAGGTCACGCGCGTGACGGCCATCGGGCGCGCGCTGCCGTCGCTCGCGGCGATTCGTGCGGCGGTCTCTGCGCTGGAGACGGCGGGCATTACGGTCCTCGGACTCGAGGAGGGCGAGCAGCGCGTCACGCTGCTGGTGAAGCGGGACGACGAGGACGCGGCGCTTTGCGCCGTACAAGCGTTTTCCCGAAGGGAAAACCTTGATGCCGGGCGAATTGACTTCGCCCGGGCAGGTGCAATGGGCAGGGGCCCCTGCGGCATGGGATATGC
>ENA-ORTG01000526-ORTG01000526.1-human-gut-metagenome-genome-assembly--contig:-NODE-526-length-41236-cov-4.909206_pt1 | contig 41236 bp, 47 predicted proteins | sample MGYA00241906_ERZ509176 | MGnify/ENA primary metagenome ERZ509176 (study PRJEB26280, sample SAMEA2338811) | human gut metagenome | biome: human gut; feature: human-associated habitat; material: faeces...
TTCGGCCAACACGGCACCGGATGTATTCGGGTTACCGGCTGCGCTACGTCTCACGTCTACACTCTCATTCCTTAAAAACTCTTTTGATTCCATATTCATTTATCTATTAATTTAAATGGTTTATATGATTCTTTTATTTTCTGTATATTTTCATCGCTTTCATTTGGAACTATTGAAACAACTGGGTACCGTGAATGGCTTTCGGGCTTTTGCGATATACAAAATTGTACATTCATATCCCATATAATCCCCCGAACAAATCCCCTTTCATATAACACGGCATCGAAAATATCGCGTATATTGGGGATAGTTGAGGCGGCTCCCTTTGTTACAAATGTCCATACTCCGGCGATTCCCTTTATTAAGGGTATTATAAAAGTCATAGTTAGTGTTATATCCCACCCATTATCTCCCCGTCTTGTGCGTCTATTAGGATACTTTTTAGATACATTTTCCATTAAGTTGGGATATTCATTCACATTTAATTCTGTGTATTGCATACCGTCCCAAACATGGAACGTCTCGCCATCGCCATACGCTACACGTTCTCCTGCGTCGTTTCTATATTCATACGATTCATTACATACGTTTTGCGCTTCATCATCCGGAAATATTATTTGTATAGTCTGCGGCCTATCTCCATATACTTTGTGAAATAGCCCTGCATATTTACCCCTTGCTATAAAGTAATCCACACTTTGCGGCAGTCCTTTATCATTTTTCAAGCCTACACAAATAGACCCTATTCGGGGGAATATAAGTTTATTTGTTTTCGGAATCTGTTTTTTTATTCTCCCACTTACCATATACAACCCTTTCAAATAAAACATAAAAATAAGTCTTACTATATCCGTTATAATCAGTCTTCCGCATCGGGCATATCTGTTTTATATACCATCCATCCTTACAGCTTGGATTAATTTCGTGCATATACTCAAAATATGAAACTTTTGTTTCACGATGCGGCATCAGTGAAAGTATATATCTTATTATCTTTCTCATATCTCTAAATTATCATTCAATAATTTTTTAATCACTTGTTTATTCTCTCTTTTTTTTGATTCTGCGGCCTTTTCTTCCTTTTTGCGTATGGTAGCTCCTTTTTTGGATTTTACCGCCGTGGAAGGCTTTTTTGTGCGTTTGTTGGGCTTATTGTCTTTTTCTTCGTCTTCTATATTAGAAATATTCTTTTCGGGTGCAATTTCTTTCTTATCTGATTTTTTGCTTTTCACTAAATCAGATAAAGTTAAGGAAGTTATATTTTCATTCAAATTAGAATCTGAATCCAAATCAATAACGCCACTAACGACCGTGAAAACATTGTCTTTCTTTTCGTTTTCAATAGAAGCCAATTCTAATAATGCCGGAATTTTCAAGGCGTTAGGGCTATCTGTTTGATTTTTCAAATTGTAAGTAGGATTTTTGCGCCAATCTTTCGGGCTAAAATTATATACTCTTTCTATTGAAGTATCCGGGTAATTTTCTTCCCACATTTTTTTATAGAAATGCGCCTGTATTTCGGCTTCCTCATAAAAACCCTTCCGACCGCTTTTAAAGTCTACTATTGCGTTTATCCGTTCATTACTCCCTGGACGCACTAACATAGTACAAACTAAATCAATCATGCCAGCGTAACCTATTGGATGCGCTAAAGCAATCTCCACTGCTAACGGCTTTACATCATAATCCGTTATAAATTGGGCAAACGCTAACACATCTTTTTTAAGTTGGTCTGCATAATAAATAAAGTCGTTAGGAAGGCTTTTATTCTCTATATACGCTTTTAGTTTATCTTTTAAGCCGTCTAAATCATAAACACGGTTTATTAATAGTTCCTCAAACGCAGCGTGCATAAATGTACCATAGGCTGCGCGTTCGTCTCTATACCTTTCCGCTTCTTCTATACCTTTCTCCGCAATCCAATTAATCAGAAAAGGCGATTTAGGTAATGTTTGTGATAAAATCGTAGTTACAGAGGGATAAAATTTCGGAGTTCCTGTATCATCAAATAGATAATAATACCTTTGCCCGTTGCTATTGAGTTGAAACAGCTTGTATTCCGGCTCTATCAATGCAGTAGAATCGAAAAATAAAGCTTTCATTTCTTCCGCAGTCATACCCGGATAAATTTCAAATACTTCATCTTCATTTTGTTCTAATGAAAACGGCGACTTAATTTCTTTTTCTTTCATGATTATTTTTTATTTAGTTCGTTAATACATGCAATCATAGTAATAATACATGGCAAGGCCAAAAATAATAAAGCCGGATTATAGAAAGACGTACAGATAAAAACAAGCCCAAATAAGCCAAACATAATCAAAATAGCTCTCAACTGGAAATTATTAGATAAGGCATACTTGACTAATCTTTCTAATACAGATAATACACGCTTTTTCATATCAGTTATTTTTTTTGTTTTCCGGGAACCCGCCCGGTCGGTTGTTGAACTTTCAACGATGCAAAGATATAATTTATATTTTAAATAAGCAAACCTTTTTTTAAAAAAATCATCTATTCTCCTTTTATTGGTTTAGATTCATACTTAATCCGTTCCAAAACATCCCTATTAGCTTTTAATATTTCATCAAAGGACGGAATGGGCATCCATGCGATTTCTTCGTAATACATTGCCGATTTTACCGCCCAATTCCCATTTATATAAGCATTTACGGATACAAAATAAATACCACTACGTTTCATCCTATTAAGCACTAATACATCTTCTTTTGTTTCCGGCAAACGTTCTTCTACACGTATCCACGAAAAATGTTTTTTCATCCATTCTGCGCCATTGACAAACGCCTGTTTAACGTCTCTAACTTCTGCAAAATCGCTGTCCTCTGCTTGGGCGGTATATATTGCCGCTGCTTTTTCAATACCTTCTCTTTTCATAATTCAAATAGTTCTTTTTGTTTATATACATTGCCGTTTTTCAATCTCACTTCGCCTAAACACTCTTCCTTAAAGCGTTTTTCCTGCATATTGAAATATTCTTTGTCTATTTCAGCTCCCCAAAAATCAAAACCCATTTTATAGGCGGCTATCCGGCTGCTCCCGCTACCCAAATGAGTATCTAAAATTTTATCCCCAGGTTTAGCAAATGTTTCTAATAAGAATTTATATAAAGCGACCGGTTTCTGCGTCGGGTGTATTCTCACCTCTTTATGTTTCATATCCTCTTGTAGAAATCCGCTCCATCTAAAAGCAAACAATTTCGCAGATTTATTAAAAGAGGTCCACGCTAATTCACAGTCCGCAAAATCTGTTTTCCCGTTTTTCTTATCCCATACAACCCAGCACGGACTATCATACGGTATTTGTGATATAAAATGATTTGCACCGAATATTATTTGATTCTTTGACACTCTCATTAATTCATCAAATAAATGTTTTTGGGGTTTAGCTCTATCCCATGTTTTAGGCGTGTACTGTTTTGCTTTTGCTCTATTGCCTCGCGAATGGTTTTTTAATCCATCTTCACCTATCCCGTAGGGAGGGTCTATTATTGCTAAATCATAAAAAGCGTTTGGAATATCTTTCATATACTCCATACAATCCATATTATATACTTCACTTATCGGCATAATTCTATTGCTTTAAATATCTCATAGGCTACCTGCGTAACTCATCCATTCAGCGGCAAGGTCAAAGCCGCCAATCTAAATACCAGAGAACAGAGAACCGTGTGTTAACCGCCCTCCTTCTCTGGCAAATATTCCTTTCTTTTCTTTATCGTCTAACATTGCTCTTATAATTTCTCAATTCCACTAAATAAACTTGCATGTGTCATTTATTCAAATCCAAAGAGGAAGTTAGGAGTACAATCGCATTCACGGCAAATAATAGCAATCCATTCCGGCTTGATTCTTTGCGTTTTCCCGCAGCACAAGTTCGACATGTTTACGCGTTGCGTGTTTTGACTTGCTCCTTTAAATAATTTTTTCGCAATTTCTTGTTTTAGCACTTTCTTTCCGTTAGCCTCTGACAATGCGATGGCTTCATTTACTTTCAATCTCATTTCTATAAGTTTTAAAAAATTCTTGGTTTATCATTAATATATAATCCGCAATTAGTGCACATCTTTTCTACCCATTTAGGCGGCTCTTCATCATCATATAAACTACATTCGTAATCCGTGACCTCCATAAAATAACCGCATTCTGGGCAGTCCCCATCACCTAATAATGTTAGATTCATTAAGGCCTTATAATCACTATATTTTATAGGGCTTATTCCCATATCTTTAAACACATCTAATATATTTAATATCGATGTATCTAAGTCTATACATTCATGGAGCGTTTTACCGAAATAGAAAGAATCATTCATTAATATATCCCATTTCGGGCAATAATCAAGAATAATACTTGATACTGTTCCCGGTGTTTTACAAGCTCGTCCGGCCAAATGCTTTAAATTCTTATCGTCTTTTACTTTCATTTCTCTCCCTTTCCTTTAACTATGCAAAGTTAATATTTAAATATAAGATATGCAATTTTAATTTTAACCGCTCGCATAAATATATAGTTTTTTATATTCCTGATATAGGATATATAATTTAATATAGTATATTTGTGGCGTATATATAGCAAAACTCTCTTTTTTCCCGGCTGATAGGTTTTTCTTTGTTGTTTACCTATCAGCCTTTTATTTGCCTTATTCCCATACCTATTAATAACAATAAAACGTTATTTTAAGTCCGCGTCTCAATTCACATATTTGCTTGTCCTCTTTACTCCTGAAGGCACGAGATAATAACTTATTAGCCATCTCACAACCGACAATATTTAATAAACCGTACACACCTACCAAACAATGATATTTCGTATCGCCTACAATGCCACTAACTTTTATCTTAAAATTGCGGTTAACCTCTCTTGTGGAATAATTTAAGCCGTTATATATGCTTATTAAATTAGTCCCTTCTACAACGTTACACTTCATATCAGTTATTTTTTAGTTTTCCGGAAACCCGTCCGGCCGGTTGTTGTCTAACTTAGAAAGCTTTGGGCTTTATAGCTTCATTTAATCGGATACCGAACCCTCATTAAACCCTTCGGAGATACTGTCCATCTTTCTCCTCTTACGGCTTTCGCCTTATAACCGGTCGTTTTGGATACTCTTAGTTAACCGGTGGGGGCTTTCTTTGTTTGACACTACAAAGATAGTGCGTTTATTTTAAACGTGCAAATTTTAGATTAAAAAAAAGAGGGATTTTTTCAAAAAAAAAATAAGTCATTAAAACAATACTTATTTCAGGCTAATTTTAAATTTAATCTACTTTCTAATCGAAACAATGTATTTATATACCCCCAACAAGAAAAATGCCTTAGAATTGATTTTTTAAAGCCAAAATAAAAAGAGGGCGGAAAACCGCCCTCCACTAATACCTAAAAACAGATGATGAAAAAACTCCTTAACTATTAACTAAGCACTACAAAGATATATTTATTTCCGGATAGATACAACTTCTACGCCTTTTATTTCTGTATATGGATTTTTAGAGACTATATTAAAGCTTCTTTCCTTTATCTTTTTTGTTTTCCATAAGAAGCCAAGGAAACGCTTATATATAATAGTCTCGTACAATATTAAACTATCCCTTATTTGAATGTCTCCTATTAAAGTATCGTTATATACGCACGCCTCTATATTAGTCCATGAATCACTAAAAGATACACAAGGTATCAAACGATAAGCCGTATCGCCTGGAATATATATAAGGCTGTCTTTTACCTGTGCTCTAATCTTTATAATCGTTTCGGCCTGAATCTTACTAAAATTTTGTAGTTCCTCATTTTTCCGCTTTAGTTTGTTTATTAAGTCTGCATCTTCCTTCATGAACCTTTCGTAATCCTGAATGGAAAGTTCCAACACCCCAACACGTGCGGCATTCAAACTATCTAAAGCCCGATAATACTTCACATCGTTCAATAATACCGCGTTATTACGTTTATATGTGTCTCTATCGTGTTTTAGTTGGCTTACCCTTACATTAAGGAAATAAGCCACTAAAACAACAACTAAGACACCTAATATTATTATGATTTTCTTCATTTATGTATTTAATACTTGTATTACTTCGTCCATATTCTCACTAACTATCAAGTTAATTGCAATACTATCACCTTTCAAACTATTAAAATCTAAATGATACCTTGTATTTCCTTTATAGTTTTCGGAACTATAAGAAGCCATCATAACACTATAGTTATTGTTTTGGGAAGTGCAAATTACTAATATTTGCTCACGCAACATTAATTTACCCATTTCTTCAAATTTACTTGCATATGCTTCATTTATTTCTTCTATCGGAGTTGTATTATTTATATCCTCTAATAGCAGCCCATGCCAATTACTACCGTTTATATCAAAATACGGAAATATAGATTCATTTAATACATATCCCTGACTTGCCGCTAATACTTTTTGGGCATCTAATGAATCTAAGCTATTTATAATATCATCCTTTGTTAAATAGTTACCCCCCCTGAATCAATATCTTTTACAAGTATTTGGAACGTATCACCGCTTAACGTGATTTGAAGGGCTTTTTTATCTCCGGCGTGGTTATATTCAATATAAAACATATCGTCTTCTATTGAAAAAGCGGTCGCCTTTATAATCAAGTTTTCGCCCTGAATGAATACGTTTACGGCTAAATGATTCTCTATAATATACTTCATCATATCGCCCGAAAATCCGGTTATTTCCGTAAATTCGTCAATATCCAACGTCTTGCCGGTTTGGTCTAATATGAAATCCTGCAATATCAAAGGATAAGAGTGCAAAACCATATCATTCAGGATAGGAGCTAAATGTATAGCTCCCTTATCCCCCATTTTATAAACGTCTACTTCGATTCTTTTAAATAACTCTTCCATAACAAACACTTTTAATAGTTTCAAAAATCACTTTACTAACTCTATTTCGTCCGTCTTCTGACTGAATAAAAGCACAATCTTTGCGGGTATCCATGAAGAAATTTTCCACTAACACCGCCGGGCATTTGGTGTGTTTTAATATATAAAATTGGCTTTCCTTGTCGGGGTCTCCGTCGCTTGTATCTTTGCGTATTTTCCAACCGTCCGGAGCAAATTCTTTTTCAGCCTCTTTATATAGTTCCGTTGCTATCAAATCGGCTTTTGTTTGGCCGACGGACGTATAAGCCTCCCAACCGGTGCCGCCGCCTGCATTCGCGTGTACGCTTATAAGAAAGCATTTACCGGCGGTCTCTGAATATATCGCGTTTGCACGCTTACAACGTGCCGACAAAGATACATCTTTTGTCTCCGGTACTAATATTCTATACTGAATGCCTTCTGCCTCTAACATCGAACTAACACGCTTGACTATATCACGGTTGAACTCCCATTCAAACAACTGCGTACCATCGTCCCAAACTGGCGAACGCTTACCGGCTGTTTCGATACCGTGTCCATTGTCTAATATCGGTATAAAATTCTGTTTCATCCCTTGACCTCCTTTTTATTATCCATTTCTTCTTTGCATCTCTCTATAATAGGCTTCCAGTACGAAGGCATAATGCGCGTAAATTCTAACCGGACTACATGATATATTATCCTTAATCCTATGTTTTGCGGATATGCTTTTACGTAGTTCTTCAAGCCGTTGCACAAATATACATATAATAAAACATACGTAAGCGATTTCATAGCCATTAATGCACCTTTTAAGTCGCCACATTGAGAAATGGCAATATAAACAGCATATAACAAAACAATATACAGCAATAATTCGGCCAAAGAGTTTTTAAATTTTCTCATGGAGAAATTATTGCACCTTACTATACTAACACCGTCCGCACGCATGCCTGCAATGACATTAAAAGCAAACATCACAACCAAAGCGATAAAAAACCCCTTTGTCGGTGTGAAATAAGCAAGTATCGGACTAAATGCCGATACTGCTATAAATCTAAAATATTCCCAATCGATTTTCATACTTCTCCATATTCTATTTTAAACGTTTCTTCGCCTATGCAATCAATGCTAAGAAATGACCCTATTTTAATACCGTTCACCGTCGCGAACTCATCTATAATACGACTTTCAAAAGATAACGACCAAGTCGAATTATTTACATAATACATTCCGCTTAGGAACAAAGTATTTTTATCGTATCCGTCAGAATCGCGTATCATTGTCTTTACGCCGTCTCTAAAATCTAATACATCTTGTGCTGTTATTCCGGCAGAATTTATTTCTGCTAAGGTCATTGTACTGCCGGATTTAGCCCTAAAGGTATCTAAACCGACATTTAACAATGGCTTATAAATATTTTGTATAGGCGCGTCGGTTGTTATGGTCATTATCGTAAACTCGCTATTAGTAATAACCAATTTAATATACCGTCTTACTACCGAATAAGTTTCCGGATTGGTGTACATAGTGGAGAAAACCAATTCCCCGTTATCATTATTCCCACCTTGGAAATTACCTACCGTTTTCAGATTCCATACGATTAAATCTTTCCGGTCGTTGTTTGATAGCACGCTTACAAATATCTTCCGATTATCCCTTATAGGCCCTTGTATTACGTCTATATAGGAGCCGCCTATCATAGATTTTATTTGTGAAGGCGTGTTTATCGTTTTTGTTCCAAACTCATCAGACTTCGTAAGTAGGTCATTCAGTACATATATATTTTTTACTAAACTGTCAACCGATGTTGCTATCTCTTCCATTTGGTCTAAAAATACAGTAGTAACCGACCAATTAGAGTAAATTATACCTCCACCTAAATTTGTTCGTGTAGCCTTTAAAGATATTACCTTTCGCCCTGTGACCATTCCGGTAAATTCCAGTACTTGTTTTTGTTGTAGGTCTGTTCTTGCCAACGTCATAGGCACAAGTTCGCTACTACTATTGAAATAGAAGAAACATGTAGTATTATACCGATATAGTACCAAAGTTATAAGCCTATCTAAAATAAATTTATCGTTATCCGAAAGTGCGCTATTATTGGCCGGAATAGCTTGCATATACATCCTAAGTTCACAGGTTCTTTGTGCCCATGACCAGGTGCCTTCCGATTCAGTTCTAATTACTGATGCGTCAATAAATGAGCATGATGTTTCGCCAACTTCTTCCTGATATTCAAAATATTGTACTTTAGTTTCTCCGACCTCTGTGTACTGTGTTATACGCAACATGCGAGCTACCTGCGTATTTTGCACACGGTACGTGCCTACATAGATATGTAGACCGTCATCTATATTATTAAATACATCAAATCGGGTGTTTTTATTGAAATCGAAAGATTCATCTAATTGCTCTATTTCTACGCCTCCACTATCCTTTAGAATATCCTGAATGCTTTTAGCATTTGTAATATTTGTACCGCCATCGTACCCTCCGGCATCAATGAAATAGACTTTTCCGTTAGTTCCGTCTATAATCATAGCCGATTTACGCTTATCACTGCCTGAACCGATACCAAAATTAAACGCACCATTTGCGACCAAGGCGTTATACTTACCGGCTGCATGGCCGCCTACTTCTGCCGTTACTGTCCCCTGTCCTTCGGCATGAGCGTTCGCGGCACCGGCCATTGTGTCCTGTCCTTCGGCATGAGCGTTAATATATGATGCTCGTGTACTCGTGCCCTCCGCGTGGGAATAATCGCCGGACGCGGTGGTATACTGTCCTTCTGCGTGAGATGCTATTCCCTCGGCTAAAGACATATAGCCCTCCGCGTGCGACCATTTGCCGACCGCCTGTGTTTCATCCCCTTCGGCGTGTGACGCTACACCATCAGCCACAGTAATACGCCCTTCTGCATGCGAATAATCCTTGTTTGCATGGGTTTGGAATCCTTCCGCATGGGAATTATTTCCGACCGCCTCCGTTTCTTGGCCTTCCGCATGAGAATTACTTTTTGTTGCTTTTGTATTATAGCCCTCTGTGTGCGAATTTACACCACTTGCCACCGTTGAATTTCCTTCTGCATGCGAGTTAGATGCAGTAGCTTTAGTTAATGTCCCTTCCGCGTGGGAATCATCGCCTAAAGCTTGTGTGTCAGCACCCTCCGCATGAGCTCCAAATCCGTCCGCGGTGGTATGTTGTCCTTCTGCGTGACTTGCTATCTTGTTTGCTCGTGTGGTATTCCCCTCCGCATGGCTATAATCCCCCGATGCCTTCGTTTTTACGCCTTCCGCATGGGAATTATTGCCGGCCGCTGTATTATTATCATAATCATTAAACACTTCACCGCCTCCCTTAGAAACGCCTATAAAAATAGGTGTAAAATTCCATGCTGTACCGTTTGTACTTGTTAATAGACCAAGTTGATTAACAGTAATAGTTGTATTTCCCGAATTTTTAAAATTCGTATAAGTACCTACTTCGGTGGTAATATAGAATGAATTTCCTTCTACCACAACGGGAACCGTACTTTTTGTAGCAATGCCTAAGAATTGATACTCTGGTCCCAATGTGTCCACCATTGATAATAAAACCGCCTGAAGTGTATTTCCGGTTATCTCATAATTGCCGTTTTCCTTGATAACAGCTTTTATACTCTCTTTGATTTGGTCGTATGCCATAACTTTTAATTTTAGAGGTTATTAAATTCGTTTTCGTTTGGTTTAATATTAAAGTCGTTATTAAAGTCGTTATTAAAGTCGCCACGAAAGACGCTACCTAATTTCTTAACAACTGTATTAGTTTGGAACTCAATTTCTACGGAGGCTAAATCGCCTTGCGTTTCCCATTTTGGCGTAAATAGGAACGTATCGCATTTATATAAACGTCCGAAACTATCCTTTATACTAATATGGTCGCTTAACCGGATTAAACGCATAACATCGCAAAGGTATTCAGGCGCAAGGATATTAAACCGATATACTTTTTCCGAAAGTTGTTTAATCGGAAAGAAATAACCGTCCCTTTCTTCGCCTTCTTCCTCGAATGTATAATCCGGCTTTCCTATTTCAGTACAGAAATAAACGCGGTTCCTGAACGTCGAGTTTCTATATACAATTATCCCAGCGTCACAATATAGCGTATCATCATCGTACCACTCTATCAATAAATAATTTTCAGAATCATTTATTATCGTAAATATGTCCGAATACCATGTATTAACGCCATCATTTAAAACGGCATAATACATTCCTATCGGTATTTTTTCCTGCAAGGGGAAATAAGCCGGATACACAATAACCTCCATTTTATCGGTATTTTCCGGCTTTGCTAATTGTAAGCCAGTTAGAACCATTTGTTCCGTTATATCCAAAACGAAAACCCCGTCTTTAGTATATAACTTAACGTTAGGGTTAAATACCTCGTTTGGCTTCCTCAATATCTGAAAGGGCAAAAGACTATGCGCAGGAGTAAATAACGGGTATATATTCCCGTAAGCATAACTTTTCCGGCTGTTTTGTTCGTCTATATTGTCGTACCACGGCAATACGCTTAAATTATTATTTTCGTTCATATCTCCTCCGTATTAAATTTTAATTCGGCTTCCGCTGACCTACTCGACAAATTTACAGATAATTTGCTAATCTGACCATTCCCAACAAATGTTTTTATAATTCCGTTCGGGTTTATATCATCTTGCCCAATAGGAAATACTACTGTTTGTTTTTTCTTTCGTTCTATTCCCTTAACCGTGATTTCTCTTTCGTTGATTCTCGCCCGACGCGCTGGTAAATCATATATCCAGTATGTAGGCTGTAAATTCACAAAAGCAAGAAAGCCGTTTTGAAGCTCTGAAATCACATTATCAAACATTAAACTAACAAACGGTACTTTATATTGCCCGTCTACTAAGTTAGCCGCAAATATTGCGAAGCCGTCTTGACTTATATTGTCAGGATTGCAAAGCATATAATCTATATCGGAAGTAAAATTAGACACTGTTATATCTTCTTTCTTATCCGCTTCTACATACTTACTTAATATCTCTATCGGATACCCGTTAAAAACTTTAGTGCAGTCATCCATCCAAGAAAATTCATACCGTGAAGACATTTCCGGCTTATCAAACTTATACGAAGATTGGCCGAACGCAATCGGTTTATAATTTCGCCTTTTGGCGATTTGCGTTAAATCTAAAACCGTCTCCGGCGATAAAACGTAACTACCACCGTTTTTAAAGTATAAAATATGCTCTATTCTTAATTTATCGTCCTCTATAAACCAATACAATTTATACGTATTTGCCAACATAGACATAATTTGCTGAAACGTAGTAGGTGCCTTTTGTGCCGGTGTATTATATATCCCGTTTATTATGTTAGATTTCGGCGTTATTAATAACGTCTGATTCGAGGTTCCTGTTATCGGGTTTGTCGCACCGTATAAAAATTCACTGTATTCACTCGTAGGCAAATGAGTAACGCCCGGCGCAATCTGACCCAACAAAACGGATATAACGCTCCATAGTGGAAAATTGTCGGGCACTATATATTCTTTACGTCCGGACTTCTCGAAAATACTATCCCATACCGAAGAACTAAACCAAACGGATGTATTTAGCCATTTACTTTGCCCTAAAGGGTACATTTTGGCTAATGTAATAAGCACTGGAGGCGCGAAATATTGCCCCCATCCCGTTTTACCGTATTCCGTTGGCGTGTCTGAATAACGATTTGAGATATAAGCTATATCTACATCATACCCGATTGCATGAGTATAATTTTTATTATTCCCTACAAAATCATCCGTAGGAATCGGCTGCGTTGTATTGCCTGATATTGTTTCTACATCGCATATTAAACGGGCATATATACTATAAGAATACATATAGCCCTTTAATGTGCCTACCATTCCGCTACCTTCTTCCGGCGTAAGCGTAAATTCTAAGGTATCTAATATTGGCGTACGGCCGAGTATGTCTTTCTCAAAATAATATAGCCTCATATTATCCGTGGTCCGGACTAATGCTATTGCAACCCTATTAGTTAACGGTCCTATTTCGCTATATCGTATGTGCAACCGGTAAGTATTCAAATAAGGGTGCGACAAATCACCTTCATAAAAAACCGGAGTCGCGTCGTCAGGGTCTAATATCTGCATATTCCCGACATAATTACGGCCTAAATCTTCTAAAGCACCCCCTTCGGCAGACAAATCTATTTCCTTTAATAGCTGTGTGAAATAAAACCAATACTTATTTTTTAAATCGCTTCTATTGTCCACCGCCGTTAATACGTCCTGCTCCCACGACATCCCCGATATAAAACATGAAATCTTATCATCGCCGGGAAGGTAGACTTGAATAATCGGGCGTTTTGTGATAGTTAGGCTTTCGATTTCCGGCGTTAAGGGAATTAAATCGTATTCCTTCTCTAATCCGGCTAATATATCGTTATACTCATCGAATACATCGGGTTTAACCTCTACTGTCATATCGTCTAAACTTATGGTACAGTCGGTTTGCATGAATTTTCCCGACCAATATTTCTCCCAACTTAGACCCAAATCGTTAGATTTAATGATAGTGACATAATACACCGTAGAGAAATCACACGCCATTATAAATTTATAATCGTCAAAAGTATAAGTTAAATTTCCGCTTAACTTTTTCCTATAAAATTGCTGCGAAGTCTCTAACTCATACTCTAAGCTTAAATCGTCTTTATATACCGGCTTTGTGTATTTGAATGATGCTTTTAAAACGGCCTTATTTCCGTCCCTTCTTTGCGATACGACTATGATTTGACAACCGTCCGGTACATCTACCGTTAAATTGAAGTTAGCATCTGAAATGGAGGTGCCGCTCCCTTTCATAAACTTTTGTAGATGTACATCAAAATACATTGCATATCCTTGCCTGAAACGGTTATAAGAACCTATAATGTTTATACGCATTCCGGCTGACACCGGAAAAACGTATAAATCGCTGTACATATCAGTAATCACGCTACCGTTCGCGCTTATGGAGCTATCTTTAATAACATATAACGGCTCCATTTCGGTTAATTCGGGGTTATATCCGTATTCTTGATAATCTACCGAAAGCAAGAATTTATATATAGGGTTTATCATCTTAATTTCCTTGTTAAGTTCTTATATTCAATTATAATTCTCCCGTCTTTATCTAAGTATGTACGCCTTTCGCCTTGTTTCTTTATTGCGTTTACGTCCCTTTCTAATTTGCTTAAATCCGCACCGGAACTGGCACCAATAGAAATCAGGTCTGCCCCTTTGTATGCGTTTAGATACTTATGCGCAAATGTCCCGTTATTCATAGAGTTTATCACGTCCGGAATATATCGACGGAAACGGCGCGAATTTCGTTTGTTTATCACGGCAAAGAATTCGCCGCCTTCTGCCCTGCGTCGTGTACCATCCGGTTTTTGCCCTAAATCTATATCTTTTCCGGATTGATGGCTACCACCTTGCAAAAGTTCGATTGTTCCTTCGCCATACGTTTCAGTACCTGAATTTTTCGCCATTTGTGCGGCCTTTATCTTAGATGCAGCAAAGCTTCCCCACATTACAGCAATAGCCGGAATCGCGCCCAATATACCCAACTGTCGCCAGATTAATGCGGTTGCCGTCACAAGCGAGCTAATTTGTTGTGCTGTGTCTATTGCTTGCTGCTGACGTTGTGCCTTTTGTTGCTCTTTCAAAGCTTTTTGTTCGTTCTTTTTGGCGTTTTCTAATTCTTTTTGTGCATAAGCTACATTTGAAGCGTATCCGTTTGCCCTTGCTTGTAATTCGGCCTCTAATGCCGTTTGCGCGGATTCTACTTCCTTTTGTGCCGCTTCTACCGCCCTATTTGCCGCATCAACTTTAGCCTGCGCCAACGTATTCAACGCCTCTATGGCATAAGACACAGAAGTATTTATGGCTTCCTTTTGGTCATCATTCAGATTAAGCCCTAAAATACTATATATATCCTGCGTTTTATCTTTCTTTTTTGATTCCTCGATTTGCTGGTTTATTCGTTCTATTTGGTTTTCTATCGTTTGTACCTCAACATCAGACATTTTAACCGCTGCCTGCTGATTTAATTCTAAAATCTTATTTAGCCTGTCTTTTTCAGCTTGCAGCCGGAATTGTGTTTTCTTTTCTTCCGTTGTCTTTAGCAAATCAAATTCGCTTTGTGCAAGTGCCTGCCGTTGGTCAAAAATACGCAGTTCCGCTTGTATCTGTTTGTCGGCGTATTCCTGAATTAAAGCCGTTCTTTGTGTATCGAATCCGGCATTTATCGCGCCGGTATCTTGTCTCTGTCCGGCAGGCTTCTGTTGGTTTTGAAGTTGCGCTGTTTGGCGTTCATTTTCCAAAAGTTCTAACCTTAAAGCCTTTTCTTCCTGTGTGCCCGCTTTAATGGCTTGTAGGCGCAATTCAATACTTTGCTTTTGTAGTTGCAATTCTTGCAACTGTCGCTGCTGCTCTATCTTTAGCAAATCATTCGTTAAACGTTGCTCCAGCACCAATATAGTAGCGTTTATAGTTTCCTTTTCTGATTCTGTGATACTTTTTTCGGTCTCTAATTGGTGCGTTAAATCTTCTATTTGGCGTTTATATTGGTATTCTGTTTGCTTACGCCTTTTTTCCCATTCGTCGGCCTCTAATTGTAGCTGTGCATCTTGTAGCTTTCTTGTAGCCTCTAAATTTCTTTTATAGGCCGCTTCCACTTGCTTTGCTTGCTTATTCGTATCAGTACCGCCAGTTTTAACCGAGGGCGTTTTAGTCGTTACCGCAGCCGTCGTTTTCGTTGATGTGTCCGGCGTACCCACATTAACCGGAATGGTTAACGGTGGTATCTTCTTTTGCATCCGGTTTATGCCATTATTAAGGCTTTCCGCAACATCTTTTATCTCTTTATTGATTAGGTCGCTAAAGGCTGTCCCGAACTCTGTAAAGCCTTCCTTTACCCCGTCCCAATCTAAAGAGAATGCAGATTTGAATATTTTTCCGGCGGCTTGTATAATATCTATTAAAGCCCCGAAAAGATTCCCTATCGTGTTAAATACCGTCTTAAAGACTTCCGGAAGAGCCACTACAAACGCTCTAAATAGATTGCTTTCATTGTATAGCTCAATGAAATAATTTATCAAAGAAACGACACCTTTTATCAAGGCCGTTAAGCCCTGATTAATGAACACCTTTATAGAGGTTGTAAAGCCTTCAAAGCTGCCCCCCGTAGCATCAAACAAACCTGCTAAAGCGTTTTGTAATTCAATCTCGCTTTGTAGTTGTTCTTCTTGCAACCGCCCTAATTCGCCGGCCTTGCTTTTTACCGTATCTAAATCGGTAGATATATCTTTTAATGTCCGAAGGTATTGTAACCCTGCATCCTCGCCGGGACCGCCGAAAATATCCGCTATTGCCGTTCCCACACTTTGTGCGCTGTCCGGCAATTCGGCCAACTTTGCGGAAACTTCCTGCATTACCTGAAACGTTGTCTTTGCGCCGGTCTGCAAGTCCTTTTGTACCTGTGTGGATGAAATGCCGATTCCATCAAGCGCGGCAGCGGTTGCCGTTGTCATTTCGCGTAACCGCAAATTAGCCTCCTTTATAGCGTCTACTCCCTTATCAGAGAAAATACCGGCCTTATTGGTTTCGGCTACAATAGCTACAAACTGACTTGCGGATATTCCGGCCTCCTTAAAATACGCAGGATATTCTTTCAACGTATTTAAAAACTCGCCGTTTGCATCCCCACCCGCTATAAAACCGTCTTGTATTAATTGTATTGCTTCGTCTGCTGATATACCGAATTGTTTCGCTAAAGCATTTGCGGAAATAAGCGTTTCTTTGAAATCAGCGTTAAAAGTGTCGGCTACTGCTTGCACTTGATTTCGGAACGCCTTTAAATCATCGCCGCTTTTTCCCGTAAATTGTTGGGTTAATCTTGTAGCCTCTACTAATCCGGCGTTATAATCGTACCAAAACTTAAACGCCACACCGGCTCCGGAGATTCCGGCTATTGCTAAAAATACGGGATTTGTCATTAAAGACATTAGGGTATTTCCTAAAGCCTTTGCGCCGTCGGACATTGCGGCAAACACCTCCTTACTTTCATTGTCGCCACGGCCTAACGCTAAAAGGCTCTCCCCAAAAGCATTATTAAGCCCTAAAGCCTCTTTTAACCTATCCGCATACGAAATAATTGCATCAGAAGCCTCCGTATAATTACCAACGTTAAGATTGGTTTTGCCGGTGGACTTCTGATACTCATTCATAGCTTTATATAGTTCACGGGTTTTTGTTATAAGCCCCTCTTTTGCTTCGGCCTCCTCGCGTTCGGCCTTGGTCATATTGTTAAGGTAGATTTTATTCAATGAATACTGCGCCGACAAACGATTATAACTACCTTCGGCGGACTGATTCAGTTTTATAACAAGTTTGTTTATTTGGTTGGCTTCTGTCTTTGCGAGATTAAGCTCCGCAATTTTTTTAGCCGTTTCACTTTCAGCGAAAGCAAGTTCTTTTTGTGCTCTTGCTAACCGGTCTGCATCGTCCGCGCTCTTTTTCGTTTTCTTTCGTCCGTCTTCGGTCGCGCCGGATACCTTTTCTAATTCTTTGGTTAACTGTATTGCTTCCGTCCGGATATTCTTTAATGCGTTCGTATATGTATCCGAAAGTTCATCGAGTTGTTTTATAAGCTCTGTTATTGAATTGTCAGGGCTTACCAAATCGGAGTATTTAATTGCGTCGTTATCTGCCATGATTCTATAATTTTAATTTTGCTCAAATTTTAAATATAAGACGTGTTTTCATTGATAAGGTAGTATCACCCCACAACAAAGATAAAAACGCTCCTATCGCGATTATTTCGCCTTACTTCGGCGTTTTAAGTCTTTGACCATCTCCTTAATGTATTCAAAAGCGTTATAATATGCCAGTACTGACATGTTTTTCGGGTCTGTATGTAAATGCTGCGACAACATTAAGCACATCTTTTCAAACTGTTTATCTTGCTCTATCTCTACACTATCGGAACCGGAAAACGATTTAGGATTAAAGTACGTTATTAACTCTGCCGTTATATCGTCTATTTCCTTTTCTCTCTCTGGCTTGCTTCCACCGTCTATAATGGTTTGTAGTATTAGAACTGTACGCCGCTTTAATTGGTCATAATATTCTTTTACCGTTGCATCATCGAATAAACGGGGGAAATATATTTGCAGCTCCCTATCTATTTTTTTTTTGACCGCTTCGATTGAGGCGGCTAAATCCTTATACGGGACATCGGCGAACATATCCACTATCTTTTTTAACCCCTCATCTGAAAGGTCGTCACATGGTTTGCCGTCTATGCTTTTAACCAATACGGCAAAGGCCAAATTTCGCGGCGATACGCCCGATTGAATAAAGTACACATTTTGGCGTATGTTTTCAAGCTCTGTAATAGCCTGCTTATTGTCATTCTTTGCCAAAAAGGCGGCAATACGCGAAATATGCCTATCAAAATCCGCTATATCCGAACCTATACCGGCATCGACTAAAAGCATTTTATTATACTTGTGGAATCGTGTAACCGGAAGATTTTCTATATCATCGTAAACCTCAATAGTTTTACCGGCTAATTTTAATGTTTTCATAACATTTTACGTGTTAATGCGGTTGAAAATACGGGGATTAAAAGGAAATAACCCTCCCCTAACATTATAGCAAATAAGACAGCGAAAAAACACCCCGTCCACCATGAGAGGCAGAAATTACACCGAAACATTTCACTAAAGAAATCATTTCCATGTACCTGCACATATTCAATAACACCCCATTTTTGCAAAAGCAAAAGAACAAAAGCGGCGGCAAACGCTACTAATAGCGTTACCACCGAAAACACACCTACAAACAAAAACAAATTTATCATAACTCTATATTATACATGTTTCAGTAACCTCCATAATGCCCTCAAATCTGAATCCCCCATAAGGAGCCATTAAAAACTGATTATCCACTTCATCCAACGAAAACCCCCTATATATGTTTTCTGCAAGCTCGTAGATTCTATTTATTTCTATCCGGCCATCCTTTAGCCAAAAACCGCCGTTTAAGACATCTAATATATCGCGCTTAATCCTTTCTTTGTTCCGCGTATTGGGGTCATTGAATACCGTGCGATAATCAAACCATACAATAAGGGAAAAAGGGCTTTTTAGCCCTATTGACTGTTTCGGTGTCCAATCTACCGTCTGCGGGTCGTCAATCCAAAAAAAGGAAAAGTTCCCTATTCCTGCATCAGGCGTTACTTCCTGATATTCATTTCCACCTATATAAATATTCGGTGTATATATCTTCTTTTGGTTTGCGCCGTATTTAACAAGCCTTTCCGCACGTCCGAAAGCCTTATCTAACCACCCCAAATTGTCCGTTAATCCGGTCTGAATGTTATTAATAACAACGTCTAATAATTCGGGTGCCTTAATTATTGGCGCTCTTGTATTATTTCCCATATATGTACTCCTTTGTTTTAGCTTTTAATTCGGGATATATATACTCCCAAATCAATATGATTTTATTTTCTTCCGTAAGTCCTAATATTTGCCGCCCGTAACGCTGTATTAAATCCTCTGTTTTCCAATCTGCCGCCTTTATCGTGAATTGTTGCGTATCGGCTTCCACATAAAAGGACTGCTCAAAGTCGCCCTCATCCCGCAATGTTACGCGGTTGTACGGTTGGCCTTTCTCCTTTTTAATTTCAATCGTTAAGGGGCTATAAGGTGCGTAATCCATGATATTCACGCCTAAGCGGTTTATACCCTGTTCATATAATTGGTCTTCGGAGTTCATATCTGTTATTACGTACTCGTTTTCCAATATTATAGACTGAATCAACCGCCCCGAATGGAGTAACTCGTTAAACTCTGTCACACGTTGGCGCAAATTATCAATTAGTTTCATACGGCCTTATATCTCACCCCTCTATTATTGCAGGACAAACAAACGCGGTCCAACCCTTGCGTATCTAATTTTAATGCCTCATAGGCTTTTTTCAACTGATACCCCAAACCGCCCGGGCGAACCCCCGACGTATTCCCATCAAGTTCATATAGAATATCCGTACGCGTCGCATTTGATTGGTACCGATTAACTCGTACATTAGGATTCATAGCTAAAGCGCGTAAAGCTATTACGGCTACTTGCTTTTGGATTACGTCCTGGAATATCTGCCGTTGTGATATAATGAAGTCCGTTAAATCACAACCGACCGTTATTTCACAGTTTAACCCGTAATTCTGCGTGTTGGTGTACATTGTATATGCTATATCCCACAATTCCGGATATTCCGCGAATGTTTCCGGCGCATTGTACATAAACGGCGTAACTTGCAAATATTTCGTTAACTCTCGCCATACTTCCACCGACCCAATATTACAAGTTCCGCAAGGCTCACGGCTCCAGTCTTTAGATACGTTTATAGCTTCCATTCCTTGCGGTAATTCGTCCTGATTATAACAAAGGAACCAACTGCCACCGGAATTATTATCTTTGCTAATATACGGTAAAAAGCAGTCTTCCAAAGTAAACCATTGAAAGCCGCCGTTTTTAACCTGAAAATCTAAATCAAAAGTTTTTATCGGGTCTATTTGTGAAGAGTGGAAAAGATACATTTTTACTATGCCCGTTCCGCCGGTCATTTGCAACCCGATTTTTTCTATTTTGGCAGTCACACCTAAAGCCCGAACCGGAACGATTTCAAAGCCTACCAGTTTATGCGTATTTTGCAACGTTGCGCGAATACGGCCTGCACCATCAAAGAAAGTGCGTCTTTCTAATAGATTGCGCGTTTCCTTATCAAGCTGTTTTATTTGGGTAAATGTTTGTATCGCCGTTGCAATACCATTACGCGTCACTCTCTCCAAAAAATCCGATAATATATTATAGGGCTTCCAAAATAATATACTCTGGCCGGGTATCTCATTTGTATTATTATCCCTTATTGACTCCCAGTATAATTCATCGTCATTCCCGTTAAGGTCATACTGCACAATGGTACCGGCAGAATATGTTTCCCTACTATTCCATTCCGGATATTGATACCCCCAATCATCCGGCATTATCGCACGCATTGTGTCTAACGTTAAAAGAGGGTGCGCCCCCTGAAACATTAAACCGCTTTCGCTTTGCGTTAAATCCGAATCTATCGCCTCCTTTGGGTTGTATGATTGCTCCCACCCACATACGTGTAATAACGCGTCTTGTATTTCTTTTATACGGTACATGATAATTCTAACATTTTTATAACTTCTTGTATATCTTCTTCTACTATATCCGTTTGTTTCGTGTTCAACGATATGCAACCCGGGCCTGTAACGCTATTATTTAGTATAGGCATCTTTATTAATGCTCTAGCAGTGATAATATCATCTGAATATGATACTATCTTTTCCCCATCTATATAAAGAGTAACACTATTATCTCCTTTGTTAGCTACTAAACAAATATTATATATTTGGTTATTATTCAGACTGAATAATATATTATCCCTGTCATTATCTAAATATAAATCACTAACACTTCTGGGTTTATTTTCTATCAATTTTATTTTATGAGAGCCGATTTTAATAAAAAAATTTTCTTGCCAACCCAAAGACATAATACCTCGTACTCCTAATATAAAAGAACTTTCAATGTTTCCCTTGCTTTGAACTTGAATACTTGAAAAAACATCCAATTTAAAATAAACCTCATCTACAAACTCCGGCGTATATTTATAATCTGCCGTGTATATCCACACAAAATAATCTAAATTATCGCCAAATACATCTATTTCATAAAGATTACTTTTTCCACTTTGTTTAATATCCTCCAATAATTTATAAAGCGCGTCCGGTGTTGTATATCCCTGCTTATATGGCGCAAATAATAATGACCCATTCGCAAAAGACGGCCTATCTATAAACGGAGGTTTCTTATCAGACTTAATAATAACCGGATTTTCTTTAGTATTTATGATTCTTACTTTCATAATAAAAGGATAAAATCCGGAGGCTTTAAACCTCCGGATATTGTTTATAAATTAATTACTGTACGTCCTTTGTGAAAACGGGATTTTCATTCGTGTTAGTGATTTGGACATCAATAGCACCACCATCAGCACCCAAATTCGTAACATATACCGGCATGCCTAATGGCTGGTCTACTGGACGTGCGGCAATTTCGGCCTTTATAATCGGGTTTGCTACTGTTTCAGCATCGCTGTTATAAGCTACCAAGAAAGCCACATCTACACTAAAGCCGAAATACTCCTTAACGGCACACGTCAAATCGGCCGTAGCGTCGCCAGCAATTTGCGACTGGTCGCCGACTTCCGTATAATAGTGTGAGCCGACCGGAAGATTAATATACGGCAAACGTACAACGTCCCATTCATGGAAATTAGCGCGTGTCCGGCGTAACGCTTCACGGTCTACGCGAGTAAGTACGCCTACATTTCCATCGGCGACAGCGTAGAACGTTCCGTTTTTGCCTTCTTCGTTCGTTACGTTGTTCGTGTAGTGCAGTACTTTGTTGTCGTACTCCATACGCTTGTTAACGTCGTTATATACGCCGTGCTGTGCAAGTTTGCGTACAAGTGAATCTACACCGGCATTCCCGATAATGTGGATATATTCGGGGTAACAGTTTGCACGCATAATCGGGTTAATGTCGCCCAAAATTTCCGTAGCCATTTGCGTAGGCACTTCGATTGTGTTTCCTCTAACCGTATAATTAAGATAGTCTTTAAACAATTTCGTCTTTCCAGCTTCCAATGATGCAACGGCTGCCTTATCCAAAGCATCAGCAAGGGCGCGTGTTGTTTTTTCCATCTTACGGAAGAAATCGTGCTCGTAGCTGATTTCGTTGTTCATATAAGCCGCCGGAACCATAGTAAATCCGATTGCGTATGTCGCCCAAACGATAGTATAAAGCGATGAAGTGTTTTCATCGTCTTGAATAACGCAGGAGCGAACGTTAGACACTTGTACATTTCCGTCGTAATCAATTACGGGGATTTGTACGGTATTGCCAATAGAGGCAAAGGCACGCTCACGCAATTTAGGCGAAATTATAGAGGTCGCCGAATCGGTTTGCTCTATAAAGAAATCAAGTGCGCCATACTCGCAGGGGCGGGTCATATTCCTATCAAATTCAGGGTTTTCTACCCGCCAGTTTTGTAATCTTGTTGCTACTAAACTCATAATAATACTTTTTTAAATTGTTATATAATAGGGTTGACCCGTTACCCTTGTTTGCTTTTTATGCCGTTTCCGGTAATGAAGAGATATTATTATCTTTCCAGGCTTGCGTCATAGCCGCGTCAAAATCAGCCGACCCAATAGTTAAACCTTGTGCTAAAAGATGGTTTGTGATAGCCTCATACGCTTCATTACGGCTTTTGGCTCCGCTCACATCTAATACGGTCTGATTTCCCGTTCCACCCGTACCGCCATGAGTGCCACCACCACCGGCCTGCCGACCTTCGTCTAAAACGCCCATAGTTTTCAACTCTTTTTGTAACAAGTCAGAGGCTCCAAACGGGTTTAATTGATTGTTAGGGTTTCGCATAATAGCTCCGGTTTCGTCCTTAAACGCCAAAATTTTGCCGCCCTTGCCATCGTCGATATATTCGGGATTCATGCCCTTTATTTTTTCCGTGGCTTGCTGCAAAATTACGCGTGTAACGGCTTCCGGAAGTCCGGCTTTAAACTTAATACCACCTGCGGCTGTTTGTAACTCGCTATCGATTTTAATCGCAAACAGTTCCTTTTTGTGCGCCTCTTGAATATCCGTGTACTTTGTATTCAATTCGTTGTACTGTGTAGTAATGTTTGCTAAATCGGCTTTTGCTTGTTTTAAAGCCTTTGCGGTTTCGGCATCTGCTGCCCCGTCTGCAATCGCTTTTTCAAGTCGCGCCTTTTCTTTTGTCAATGCGTCAATTTGCGATTTATAACCCGTTGCGGCTTCGGCATCGGCTTTCATTGCTGACATGACACGCTTTGCGTAGTCGTATGTTTTTTCCGTTCCATTCTTTGCGATTCCGGAAACGGTCAGAATGTCACTATCTAAAGCCCCGTATATTTCACCGGTTTTTTTCGCTATCACACTATTTTCGTCATTTTCCGACAAAGTTATGATAGCTTTAATTTGTTCTTCGGTTAATCCCGATAACTGTGCGTTTGCCGCTAAAATCTCTCTTGTTAACATAATCTTTCCCTTTGATTTAATTAATTTCTACTATCTCCGGCATACCGGTATTAACATCCATGATTGCAACAGAATACTTCGGGGATTCTGCCGCAGTGGTGTCTACCATATAGCCCAATACTTTACCGTGATTAACTTTGTTTGCTGCATCTGTCGATACTACAATAACATCGGTAATTGTTCCCACCTTGATGCAATCAATAAGCTTTTGTTTTGTAGTTGCGTCCATCGCTGCTAAAGCTCCGGTAATCTCGATAATCAAGTTATCTTGCTGTGCAATCTGTGCCATATCACTATAATTTAAAAATTAAACTTCTGTTTTCTCACTGTTTTTAGGCCGACCAACACGCCGCGCAGCCTCTGTCTTTGCCGCGTTATTGTCTTTTTCCTCTTCTGTCAGTACCTTTTCCGGCTCTTCTTCCGGCTCTTTTAATTTGCCTTCGGCCTTTAGTTCCTCCAATATTTGCGCCCTAATCGCTTGCCTTTCGGCCTCTTTTTCGGCTTCTGCTTTGGCTCGTTCTTCGGCGGCAATCCGTTCCCTATTGGCTTTTACAAATTGGTTAGGGTCGTGTAAAATATCAACGGTGTACCCCTGTTTGCGGAGGTTGTGTAGTCCGAACGTCTCAAAGAATTTCTTTCCGAAAACTTGGATACGCGGTTTTGATAGCCTTTCGCCGGTCTCCGAATTGAATTTTTTGATTTCAATCCTACAATGGTACATGTTTCTTTCGCTTGCCGGACAAATAAAGTTTTCAGGCGTTACCTCCAATATTCCAACGTCCTTAATTCGTCCCGTTTCTGTTTTCACTTGCATAGTCATACATCTTTTTAGTTATTATATCTATTTTCTTACTAAACGGTATTAAGCTTCCAAACTCTAATACGTTTGTATTCTCACGTTCAAAGCGTCGTACAAAGTTAGCAAAATTTAATTTAACCCTTAAATCATCTTCGCTAATAAGTTGTTTTTCAAACAGTGTTAACGCTTCCTCATGTGTTAAATGCCTATACGGCTCCAATTCCGACAAAATAAGCATCCTTTGTAACTGTAAGGGGTCATTCCTATACTCTGTTTCGATTATCTGATTTTGTAAAGCGTCTAACTCGCTTTCGCTCGCTCCGCTTTCCTTTGCCACCTTATAACGTTCCCTTAGTTCTGTGACATCATACAGATAAAATTCAGTACCTAAATTTACCTTTGCAGAAACAAACATATTTCCATAACGTAACCGGCATACCGTTTCATCAACAAACTGCTGCGCAGCCTCAAAACCTTTCTTTATCCGGTTTAGGATGGTGCTTTGGCTTTCAAAATTAGCCCTTATTTGCTGTTCGTTCAATGCGTCGCGGGTCGTTATTTCCTCATTTGTGCCGACAATAGCAGTAATTATATTCGTTCGGAGTCTCTCATCCTCACTTACGTTATAATCTAAGCTATTACGGTCAACTGTCAGAATCTGCACGGGGTTTCTTAAATCCGGTTGGTTTTCGCCGTCCGGTATTGGTATCTCTACAAAAGAACCGGCACCTGCTATATGCTTATCGCCACATTTCGGGCAACGCATTAATAAACCGGCCATATCTAATTTGTAGTGGCCTTGTTTGTCCTTCAAAAAACCACCGTCGCAATAGTCTCCGCTTTGGTCGTCCACAAAATCACAGTTTTGCTCATAGCCTGAATATATCGGATATGACCCGTATAAGTCTAAATGTCGCTTAGATATGTGGAAGAAAAGGTACCAATCTAAAGCCTCTAATTCCTTTGTTAACGGCGAAATCTTTATATCGGGGTCTGCTAAGTTTATAGATTCATTCCAAAAGAAACGAGCCGGGCAATACCCCAAATCATGCGCATTTTCAATTATCAAAGTTCCGATATTATTGTTTTTCCCTTCAAACACTCTATATCTTTCATCATCAATAACCGCAATACGTTCCCCCTCCTGCCTGAATATAATCCATTTCATTAGGCCGGTCGAGGCATCGACTTCATACGTAATAACATCGGCAATAGGCAACCAATAGAAATAAGGCGTAGGATAACCCGAAGCATTCTTTTCCGCAGGCATGTCTACAATAAGGACGCTATTTATTTCAGTCTTGAAAAATTCCCATCCTTTCCCCGACCAAATTTCCGGCTCATGCAGAACTTCCTGACGATAATACTCCCAATCGTCGCGCTGTTCAGTATTCATAAACTGATAGTTAAACGCAGGGTTTCGCCCGTCAAAGATTCTGCTTAGCTTATCAAAACAAATTCCCGTTATCTCGTTAGTTTTAACGGGATAACGGAATAATGTTTTAAATATCTTGAATTTATCCTTCGGTATAAGGTTTTGGACAAAAGCCAAAAAGTCAGTAACGGGGCCGCATAGATTAGGCGTTAACGCAGTTTGTGCGTGGAACCTTATACGGCTTTGATGGAATAACGCCCTATTGATTACTTGGCGTTTCTTCGGCTCTGTTATCTGCTTTTTTATCTCGCTTATGTCTAATCCCATTTTCTTTAGTAAATTCAAAGGTTGAATCTTTCGGAAGCTCCCATCCGCCATTATTAGGCATCATTAAAAGCCTCTCCGCGTGTGTTATCTCAAAATCCTCCGACATGTTATATTTTGGACAACATAACCGGACTTTCGTAGACTTTCCCATTATCCTGCCGGTTTTAGGTCTGTCAAAGGATTAAAGTCGGGGGCGATAATTACCAAATCATCCGACCAGTTAGGCAAGAAGCTCCACTGTATCGCGTTGCTGTCGGGGGCTTCCAAGCCGCCTAATGTTTTATCACCGATAAACAAAGCGCGAATAGGAATCGGATAAAATTTCGTTTTTACCGCTGTGTCTTTAATTGCACCGATTGCCCCGTTTTCATCAAACAGAAATACGCCCAAATTATCCGCCCAGCTTTCGCACTGGAGTTCCTTCAAAGCCTTTATGATGCTTTGGGGCGATTTACGGATAACACCGGTAAATGGCGTAACCTCACGGCCGATAATTTCTTCCACACCGCCTAACGTGTCATTGCCACCGCCATAAGTACGAGGCGCGCCACCTTCTGCCGTCGGTGCCTGAATATAGGGCGAAATAGCAATCTTTGTACTACCGTTATCCGAAATAAAGCCAGTCCACGAAGCAAGCGCCTTAATATCCTTCTTTGGCTCTGCTGCGCTATCAAAAGCATTTTTAGTTCCATCTTCTTTTACGAGGCGTTGAAATGCAACCTTTTGAATCTGACCGAAACTTTCTACACAATTTGCAACGGGTATTGTAGGAATCGCCGCTGCTGCTGGACATTCGCAAATCATAAATCAATCTTTTTTTGTTAATACTAATTTGATAAATTCTCCTTTAGGATGTGCCATATACTTCTACATAGGCAAAGGTAAAAAAAAAGCTTTATTTACCTGCATATTAACGACTTAATTTTATATGTTTATCAATTTCGTACCTTTACTCCCCTATTTCCGTGCGCATAAGAGCGCGTATTACCGTTCATTAATTCTTTTTCATATATACCGGTTAATCCGTCCTCTATATCATCATGTGAATTTGCGGAGAAATCCCGTAGAAACGTTGTCACATGATTATATATATCTTTATACCGCGTTTCCCACCCAAAAGGCATAATTATCTGCGCATTAACCATTGCACTATTTGTAATAATCCGGCTTTCTTTGTTTCCACCTTGATAAAAGGCTTCCGTAATTGCGCGTACTTTCTTGGTCACTAACTTTTCAAAACCGGCACCTCCGTTATTACTTTCTATCCATGCCTTTTGCGTCCCATTACGGTTAATCATGGCCGGGATAGTCACAGCCGTTACCTCCGTATTTTCTTGCGTGTATTCCATATCCGTAATGAGAGCGTATAAAATAGGCTCCCATCTCCGGAGCTTTTCATTGAATACCTCGTTTCCGCTCATATATATATCATAACATACCGAAAATGTGTAATCGTCCCCTTCGTCGGCCACGTCGGTATAATTGCCGGAACGTACATAAGTACCCCAATCTTTTTTCTCTATCCATGTTTTGAATGAATGCTGATATAAGCGACCCTCCGCGCTTCCGGGGTTTCCTTGGTACAAGCACTGAAATTGTACGGGGTCTAAAGCCTTTTGACCCTCTAATTTTAACCGGCTATGTCTATTCTCCCATAAAGCCTCCCCCGGTTGTCGTGGGTCTATCTCTGTGGGGGCACTCGTTTTCAATGCTTCAAAGTTTATACGTACCCATGCGCCCGGCGGTATATTCGCGACATCTTCCCACGTTTTTATATCTATGACCTTTTCTCCGCTTTTTTCGATTCGGCCTATTAAATCATCATCATGCCAACGAGTGAAAACGATTAGTTCCTGCGATTCATTATGTAAACGCGTCCTTACTACTGTCGTGTACCATTTCCACGCCGCATTACGAACTATTGGACTATTCCCCTCCGAATAGTCTTTATATACATCGTCCAATATAGAAATATCCACCGTTTTAGAAGTCAAAGAGCCTCCGCGCCCGACAACGCGAAGACTTCCTTTCTTTCCGACCATCTCTATAACATCGCTATTTCGTAAGTACGTGTTAGCCATTGTAACGACATTAGACCCATTTAGAAACGTATTAGGGAATAATTTTCTATATTCCGGCGTATCGATTATCCTTTGAACGTCTCTATTAAAGTCCCTGGCTATTGTTGCCGCATACGAACCGATACATATTTTTTTATTGGGGTCCAATCCTAATATAAAGGCCGGAGTCTTTCGGCTTGAGCCTTCACTATTATGTGTAGGTACGAAATTCCGACCAACTAAATAAATCCCGCCTTCTACCTGAATACAATTCCCATACGCTTCATGCTTTATAGGCTCTATGTTTATAATAGACCGTTTTCGTTTTCTGCTTTTAATTACTATCCGTTTTCTCGCAACCTTTGTAGGATATTCGGTAGAGGGGTTGAAGCACAACTGATATACAACTTTTTTGCCTACAACGCCACTACTTGATACACGAGGGGGGAAACTTGTAATAACGACACTTTCGCCTAAACTCCGCAATATCAAAGCCGACCGGTTTATTATATCCTTATTCGTGTTGCTTATTGTTACACGTCCGTTTTTCTGATATACATACCCGTCCGTATCAATCAATCCGGCAATAACTTGCTTTCTTACTTCTATGGAATTAAATACAAATTCATCCCCTATATGCTTTTTCTTTATATAACCATTTTCTTTTAACGCCTTATAAAATTCACTTGAATAAAACTTACGTGTAGTAGTTCCCTTTAATTCATGAAAGTTATAAGCACTATTATTAATTATTTCTATATCATTATTACCTATATGAATATATCCACATGTCGCACAGCCATCCCCAAGCCATACGCCAAATAAATACGGGTCTATTCCGGTTTCCCTATCATTGAATTTTACACATACATTAGCATCAACTTGGTATTTATAGCGTGAAACTCTCTTCCCGTCTCCCTTATATAACCTTCCTTCCTGATATATTTGTTTTGTTTCTACTATTTCCCATTTATGCTTTGTTCGATTATATACTACCCATTCATGGTTACCGTGGCATTCTATTTTAGAGCCATCAGAAAACGAAACCACGTATTCGGATTTAGTTTTAGGTGACACCCATAAAACCTTTTTAGGCAATCCGTCTCTTCCTAATACATAATCTCCTACTTTTAAATCCCCATGTTTAACAAACCCATTAGGGGTTATAACATCCTCATTACCAGAAATCTCCTTGCCATGCTGAGGAGGCATTTGCACTATCATTTTGCGTATTAACCCGTGCGCAAACATATCCAACAACGTATAATATACTACGTGGAAAGGCTCTAATACTAAATCCGGCTGTATGTATCTTGCAAAGTTAATTAGACGCTTTCGACCGGCCTCTAATACAAAAAGCTCTGAATTGTCTTTTATTGCAGAATACATCTTTAATAATTCGTCCTTTTTCATTTCTTGTAAAACTTCCCTTTATTTGTGGTATGTTCCCAAACAGCGGCATAACTAACCCCCATTTCTATAGCCTGTTCCTTAATCGACATTTTGCTATATTTGGGGTTGTGGTACTCTTTAGGGTCTATGTGTTTTCTCATAAGCCCCAATGATTTTGCTTTCTGATATATTCCACGCTTGGTATGACGGGGTATTTTCTTTGAAATCTCATCCATTGTGCTTACCCCGTACTCATCCCGTAGTATTTGCACCTCTATTCTATGCCATGTTTCATGTGTCACGGCCTTTTTTACCTTTATTTGTTCCATAATTTCATAATATTAAATATTTTTCTTTCGGTTGATTTATAATTATTTAGTCTTACATAGCTCCACGGGCGGATAAAAACCGGTTGTTAAATCTTTTTTAGGCTCAAATCGGTAACAAGCACGTTCACTTCTAACCATATATTCATTTGTGAAATGACATCTTACACAAATCGGCCGGCCTAATAAGTCATAATGTCTATGGTTACCAGTAATCCACTCCCCAAAACGGCATTCTCCGCAATGATACGCCTTCTTATTCTCCGTCTTCTTCTGTTTTCTTATCGCCATTCTTTTCTATCATTAAACGTTCATATTCCGCGTTTTGTAATTTGTCGGCTATGACAAATAACATATCATTCGGTATTACTGAAATATCATATTTCGGACCACTTGAATCTACCGATACGTTGACATTCGGCAGGTCTACCTTTACCGGAGCATCCAATCCCAACAATTTAGCGCGTCTTTGTTGAACGGACAAAACCAAATCTAAGTAACGCGGATTTCCGGCAAAGGTTTCACTTCTCTCCGTTTTTAGTCCTGATTGCCGTATCTTACTAACTATGCGCTTTTTAGACCTTTCCCACGCGTCCCATAATTCGGTCTCTATTTTATCAAGCTTAGAAAGCTCTTTTGTTATATATAGGTCTATGTTTTCTTCATGCTCACGTTTCCAATTAATCAAAAGCTGCTTTAAATCCTTGTACACTCGCATAGGAGGGACAATAGCGTAATCTAATCCCATTTTTGCGTTGCGCTGGTTTAATAAATCGGCTATTTGTCTATATGAATAGCCCTTCAAAAACAAGTCAGTACAAAATACTAAATCGTTCTCGCGTTGTTCGGGGGTACGTCTATATCCATGCCTTAACCGTCTTAGTGGTTTATCTGTTATTTCTGTCATGAGTTGTCCTTTCTTCTGTTTTAATATCCGGTTTATACATACTACAACAATCCCCTACGCCGTGTAAATCGCCATCTTCCCGACACACGCCATTACCGGCTATATCCTCATATTCCAAATATTTACAGCTTCCGCAGCATACTTTTTTAGGCTTAACGTCTCTCTTATATAACGGCTCTTTTTCTCGTTTCTCTATCTTATCTTTTGCCATTAAAAGAAGTTGTTTTTGAGTATAGCCGAATAAGTGTGCTATATGATAGATTAATAAATTCACGTCGGCCAATTCATCTATAATATGCGCTAAAGCCTTATAATCCATGCACCCCGTATCCACATACGGAGAAAGAGCTTCTTTTAATTCGTTGTATTCTTCTTCTAACTTTATTGCTCGCTTTCTTACGTCTAAGCCGTATTTCTTATCTAAGTAATCAGGGAATCCCGATACTCCGGATAAGTCCGGCCGTTTAATGCGCGCTTGACGTTCAAAATCTTCTTTAGTTACATTATAGAAATGTTTTTTCCAATCATCATATACTAAATAATCGCCGGTCGGAACCATATACGCGCCTTGTGGTGTCACGAATCTAAAGAATGCCTCTTTATCTGTACTTTCATTCATGATAAATTCGCCGCCGCCGGTAAACTTATTTAGCCGCAATAGATTCTCCCTATCTACATATACGGCGTAAATATCACGCCCCACGGTATTATAACAAAAATCATCCGATTTATATTCCGGCTCTGCTAATACTGTATCCCTTATCATGATGGTTAACGTCTCGCCATCCTCTTTTATATCGAAAAGCTTATCGCCCAACTTTACACGGACTACATTTACCACCGCTTGCACATAACTACGAAGTACATTTTCCATATCGACTTCAACTAATAACAAATCGTTATCAGTTCGTGTAACTACATCTTTACCAAAGATGCTTTTTATCATTGATACGATTTCTTTTTCAGTAGCTTTTAATCTAATCTCTTCCATGTGTATTTTGTTTTATCCAATATGTATTTTTCTTATCCTTTCTGCTAAACGTATCACAATGAAGGCTAATTGTTGGGCAGTCCTCTGCGGAAATCACACAAGCGCAACATCTTTTACCCATCCTTTTTAATTCCTGTGAGCATTGCACGCATTTTATTACGTCCCCTTTATAAATGGCACGTTCGCCTATCCTATACTCCTTCCTTGCATCAAATTTCTCCGGCCTGCTTATTCTCATGGTCTAATACACTTTTCATAATATCATAATACCCTTTTTTATCTAAGAAAATACGTTGAGGATATGGTATTATTTCCCCCTCCATAAAGGGTATATTATATATGCCTAATTGTCCATTTACAGGCACTTCTATAACTTTACGGGGGTTACGCATCATCCAACCGAAACCGGACTTTATTTCCGCTCGTTTTTTTATTGGAATACGTGTACATAACCAATCGTCCTCCGTGAAATCCTCAATCCGTTTAACGTCATACAGTTCTACCAAACCCAAAGCCGCACCACTTATCAAATGAGGATATACAGGTTTTGCCGAAGAACATATAAGAAGGTCTCCTCTATAATGTGTGTTACGGCTTCTAACCTCAATACTTTTAATGCCATAATTCACTCCGTCTTCCTGGTAGGCAACCGTTACGAGGTCATTTGCATACGGTTGTTTTACTGTTAACGCCTTATATATATCATAAGATTCATACTCTGCCATAATAAACCTCCTTTCTTAGAATGGTAAATCGTCATTTGAGTTATTATGCCCGTTACTTGGTGCCATTTCCGGCTCCGGTGTAGGTGCCTTATTTCCGTCACCCTTGGGGGTTAATAATTCCATGCTATAACCATACACCTCCGTAATATATCGGGTTATTCCTTGCGCGTCCTGATAGCTGCGTGTCCTTAACTCGCCTTCTATATATACTTTGGTGCCTTTGTTTATATAGTTATTCGCTACATCGGCCAACCCATTTTGTAATACGATATTATGCCATTCGGTTTTATCAGGTATTACCGTTCCATCTTTCGCAGTATATCCTTTCTTTGTTGTTGCAATACTGAACTGCGCAACCCTACCGCCGTTCTCAAACTGTTTGTAATCCGGTTTCTTTCCGGAATTACCTATTAACATAACCTTGTTTAAACTCATAACACAGCAGATATTATGGCATACATAAGACTATAAACAGTCCATATATACGCAGCAATAGTAAATACACAAAATCCAATAAACGTAATCTTATACGCTGTTTTCGTTTTAATCTTCATATCATTTAAATTTTATACAGTCAAACAAATACTCTTTTTTCATATCAGACCATCCTGCGTGGTCATTTAATGCCCTACGGTCTGCATCATGCACGAACTCACATATAAACCCTCCGGTTTCGATGGGTTTTATTATGCGGACCAATTTACCCACAATTAAAAAACGCTGTTTGTAGTAGCTACTATTTTCACCTACAAAAGCTATCCGGCGAACCGCATTTAATTCAGGCTGTTTTTTGATTTCCGGCCTTTTTCCCTTTTGGTGGTATGTTTGTACCCTATTAAAGTCTCGACGCATAGAATCGCGTGAAATAGCCCCAAAATCCGTTTCTCTTTTTTTAAGTCTCATTTATACAAAGATAGATATTCTTTTTTCATTAAATCGATTAGCAGACAGTTTCCCGGATATATTCGCATTCTTTCACGGTCGCCGTTTTCCCACCGGCTATGAGCCTCAAAACACAGTATATTTATATTTCGTGGGTCTGTTGCCATTTCAGGATACGCGCCACGGGTTAATATGTGCGAACAATATACGGCAGAATAATTATATAACGGCCTTAATGTCTCTTCGCAATAATGCGGCTTATTCGCCCAAATCCAACGGAAAAACTTTTCATTTGCTTTCATCGTATCAATAACGCCACGCCCGAAAAGCTCCTTTTGTATCTCTATGCGTAACCTTATATCCATTTTGAAATGTTTGTAATCTAAGAGAGGCTTAAAGCCCCTCTTAGTTACGTAGTCATATTCTTCGCGGTCTCTAATCTGAATCATTTTTAATATTCTTCTTCTGTATCGTCATCCTCTTCTTTCGGCTCTGTGTCGTCCGCCTGATATGTTTCAGCGTAGGCCTCCGGAGTTGGCTCTCCATCCTCGCCAAACAATGATAATTGCGCCCGTTTCCCTTTAAACAAGAACAAATAAACTTCGCTTTCGATTTCGGAAAGAATATCTTCTAATTCTTCTTCAAACCCGAAACTAACAGAGCTTAATTTAATGCGTGGGCTATTAATGGCCGTTTTCATGTTATTAGAGACGGTATATAACCCCGTAAGAATAACACCTACGTTATCATCCTGCCCACTCAAAGACATGCCGCGAACCTCTATATTTTTAAGAACTTCTTCGGCATAATCACGCGCAAACTCCTGCTGTTTTTTGTTAGCCTTGAAGTCCGTGGATTCAATAACCGACAAGAACGACGTAATATTAAATATACGTCCCATAATAGGCCGCAAGCGTTCAAAGCATTTGCGCAAATCGGGGTGTATATCTTTTGCGCTCTCTACATGATACTTATTAGTGTAGCTTTCATTTCCGGAGACTTCTGTCACCTCATAATGTACGTCTAATCCACCATCTTTTACTAATTTTACCTTTGACAAAACAAAGGATTTCTCATTTGGAATTAACATCACATTTTCTGCCATAATTGTTTTTTTTAAAAAATTAGAAATCATTTTCGCCTAATAAGGCTTTAACGTTTGTACTTGTATCATCAACCACCTCCGGCACACTATTTATCGGCGTTAATACTGGCGAGGGGTCATTAAATTCTATTGAACGTTTTACCTTCTTTGTTGGTTTCGTTTCTTTTTCAAATTTGACCTTTAACTGCTCCGGCTCGTATTCCTTTGGCTTCAACTCGATAACGCCCTTATCTACCAATACAGGCACACAACGAACTAACGCCCTTACATCATCTAAAGCATTATGCGCCGGAAAGTGTTCGCCGGGGAATAACTTTTCATAAAGTTCCGATAGTTTAGGGAATTTCCCCGGCTTGCCGTTTTCTTTTAATGCTCCTACAAACTTAATAGTTTTCATCATAGTATCAATGCGTTTTCCCTTGAAAAGTGCATCTTCTACGTTTTTACTCTCATAATACTCCTTTCCCATTAAACGGAGAATCATAGCTTTTATTATGGACGTATCAAAGTATATGTTATGACCTATTAGCAAACGAGCCTTTAAACAGTCCTCTATAAATTCGCCTATAATATCTGCGAACCTTACGCCATTTTCTAAAGCTTTAAGCTGAGTAATACCATGTATCGCGATTGATTCTTCCGGAATATCCCAAAATTCAGGATATATAATAAAGCTTCTTTCTTTGCCATTAATTACCCATGCAATCTGCACAATATTAGGGAATGTTTCAAAATCTTCATCCCATTTAGCCCCCTTTGAGGGAATGCCAGTAGTTTCTACATCATAGAAACAAATATTATCTAATACGTTCTTATTCATAAAATAACTCCTTTTGTTGTTCTATATTAATTGTCTTTTTTACATATTCTGCATGCGCCACCCACACACAGCCACATTTAAGGCATTTCAACCGGCTAAACCCGTGGGGCGTGTATTTATATCGTATAATACGCCAACTTTTTAACGGGTAACATTTACGGTGGTTATGGCACTTACAGAACATTTTAAATTGTTTTAGGGTCCTCTATATATATACTGAAATCTTCGGCAGCAATTTGCTTTAATGTTTCTATATGCTCAACGAGTTCTGCATTACTTAGTTCCGCAACCGACTTTATCCGTGTATTGTACTTACCGGTATCTAAGTCCGCATTTTGTTCGTACATGATAGGGGACATTTCACGCAATCTTTTCTCCGTTTGTTCATCGGTTAAACGCTCGCCATTTTCCCAAAACGCCGACTTAAAAGAAGGGACTACACAATTAAAATAATACCCCTTTAAGGCGGCGGAGCTTCCTTTTGATGCTATGTAGAAATTTGCAATAACTCTGCACCCCTTATGTAAGGCAAAGAAACTGTTTATTTCATCCATATACATTAAAAGACGGCCTTTATTATTTATTGTCCCCGTCAGACTGAAACTCTTTTTTTTCATTCTCTAAAAGTATTTTCATCGCTTTATTAAATGCCTCTCCGCCTACACTAAGAATAAATGTTCGGACTGTTTTAGGGTAGTTTGAAGTTTTATTCATAGTCTGTTCGTAGACCTCTATAAATTTTGTCTTATTCCAAACGCCATCATTTTTGAGCCTATCAATAGGATGCGAACGTAACCGGCCACCTTTAAACCCTATCGCGTCTTTCCTGATATAGTCCAATTCAGATAATAAACGTCCTAATTCATTCTTAAATACAACGGTTTGGAGTACATCGCTTATCGTCATTTCTTTTACTTTCATCTTATTTTCAATTCATTATTCATTTTCCGTATATTCTTCTATTATTAACTCATCCTGTCCGCGTTTAACCTCTTCGATGAATCCTTGGAACCCGTTCTCCTTTGCGATATTTATAATAGCCTGTAATCTGTTTTGCCCCAAACTTTCACCGCGTGCAATCCGGAATACCTTAACCGTTGGGTTACTTGCTATAATCAATTTGGCCGCTACTTCCATTATTTGACTATCTGACACCTTACCGGCAATAAATGGCACGCCGTTTAACTCTAAACCTTCGTTAGTAAATGATAGGCCGGAAATAGGAAGTTTAGAATCTGATATTAAATTCTCTCGTTCTGAAGCTAATTTCTCTAATCTCTTTTCCATTGCATCAACATCCTTCGCAACGGAATCGCGCAGCCTTACCTTCTCTTTGTATTCGGATACAATACGACACTTTTTATTATATTCTTCTGCCGCCTTTAGACGTTCTGCGGTATCCAATTTTTCGGGATTGTCTTTTTCGTATTCTTCTAACCATTTATCAGCATTCGCCTTACGTCTTTCTAAATCAACCCTTTCTTCCTCTATGCTTTTTAACTGATTCGCTTTGTCGGTTTCTACTTGTTTAGAATCCTCTGTTAACATGTCTTGCGCTTCCTTATACGCTTTCTCTGCTAAAGCCAATCTTTCTTCATACGCTTTACGAGCTTCTATTAAACGAGATTTTATATTTTCTATCTTGTTTAAATAATCCTCATCTACTTGCTTTATCCGTTCGGGGATAGCCGATAATTGTATTATACGCTGTTCACGACTGGCGCGTACTGTCTTAGCCTTTTCTATTAATTGCGCAGCGACTTGTTGCTCCTGCATCAATGTGGTTATATCTTTCGGAACTGTGAATTTTTCCACATCGCCGGACGATAAATTATTTTCGGCCTCTGCACATAACGCGTTATATTGCTTTAATTCACGATTTGAAAACAAACGTTTGTCTTTCAAATCTATTACCTCGGAATCTATTTCGGCTATCCTTTTACGCACTTTTTCCGGTAATAAAGACTTAACAACTTCTATTTGTTTCCGTCTCCCTTCTGCCGTTTCTGACCATCTCGAAAACTCTACTGCATCAAAATCAGTATAACCGAATATTTTCTGTAACATACTTACATTATCAGAACGCATGCCACTACTATTTTGAGTTATTGAAAGCGTTCCGCGTGGATTAGATTTAGTATAACGTAATTCAACCTTATACTCCTCGCCATCATCTCCGATAACCATTCGCGCAAAACCTTTATTTTCGCCATTCTTTAATACGGCATCTCGCGCTCCAGTAAGCAAAGCCCCAATCGCTTTTAAAACAGTACTTTTGCCTAACTCATTATCTCCGGTAATAAAATAGACATTACCTTCAAAATCGGCGTTAAACTCGCTAATAACTTGAAAATTTACAAGTTCTAATCTTTTAATTATCATACTCTCTTTTTTGTTTTAATACTAAGAATCCGCTTAGACGGTTGTTGAACTTTCAACAATGCAAAGATATAATTTATATTTTAAACGCGCAAACTTTTTTAGAAATTAAGATGTAATTAAAATAATTCCTTTTGCACTTTTTCCGGAATATTTTCTAAAACCCAATTTAATTTATTCTGTAACATATACCGGCCAAAGTGCATAATTAAAACGGCATCAGCATTCCACAAAGTAGGCGTTATATTCGGATATAATCTACCGGCTATTTCTTTATATCTCCGTTTCCGGTCTGCTTTTTCTTCATGAAACCCTTTTTTAATGATTCTAATTTTTAATTCACTTTGCCATTTTATCGGATGTACCATAACAAAAGGGATTCCGCACAATTCTATTAATATTTTTAGTTTCTCGTATTGTGCTAACATCTTTTGTATTCTATATAGTTTTCCCAAATTTAAACTATCTCCCGTTTGTTGTACAACATCGTCCGGCCTAACGTTTAATTTTTCAAGAAATATAATAGGGCAGCAAATACTCTTTATATAGCGCAAATAATCCGTCAAATCTGACAGCTCTTTAGGCATCTTTAAAACATCAACTTTTTGCCCATAAACACGATACACCGCGATTCCACCATTAGCTCCGGGGTCTATACCTATAATACAATTCACTTTCATACGTTTATATATTTATCTATCTGTATTTCATTCTTTACCATATAATCGAAAGCCTTTTTTATAGCTTTCAAACGAGCTATATTATGTGCTATCACGGTCAAATCATCAGCTTTTAAGCCTTTCTTCTGTACGTTCAACGCAGTATATTTATTAATCAGGCCGATAGAAACACGCCGCATATATTCATGATAGGCAGAAATTTCTTCCTTTTCCGTAACCTTAACGCCATCAGCAAAACCGCAACGATATAACCAATCAAAACAAAGTCTTTCGCCAACTAATGACATTCTTAGACGACCAGTGTATTTATATTCCAAGAAATAAGCCCTATTCTTGTTTCGTGTAATCTGAATTTCTTTAATTGGGTCTATGATTGGAATTTCTTTTCGTTTTGCAATCTTATAAATCCTCTCAAAAGTTACATTTTGTCTTTTTATAAATGCGTTCAATACCTTGCCGAAATAATTCGCGTTAAATTGTTGATAGTGTCCATTATCCGCATTACCGGAACTGTTTCGCGGCAGATAATCATTCAACTCCCCAACGGCTAAAAGTTCAAACGCAGTCATAATGTCAGATAGTGTAAGATATGAGTAGTATTTCACGAGCATAGATAAAATGCGCGACTGTATATATTGCCAATCTGTTTCATTTTTTGGTATTACATATCCTACATCAATAGCAATTAACTTAAATATACGCGAAAAATTAGCGACTAAAACTTCATGCGGCGTGCCTTTTATCTGTCTTTTGGTTGACGCTTTAAATATCTGATAGTCTTTATCTGACAAATCTTCCCTTTTTATTTCTTTGAATAGTTCACGACGTTTTATAATCGCTAAGGGCTGATGCTCTTTATATAATTCTATCTCTTTCATACTTATTCAAAATCTTCATTTAACACACCTAACAAATCGCCGTAAGATAGTCCGCTATTTCCAAGTATCACGCTTTTTCCCTCGCTTGAATCGGAAGTATATTTTATCTGGCCTCGCCTATAATCAGCCCTGATTATGTTTCGTGTTTGCGCTATCCAGTCTTTTTGCATACGTCCTTTGCTCGCGCTCCAATCTTTTACGACGTTGTAATAATACACTAAATCGACTTTCTCAAATTCCGGCGTATTGAAACACTCTCGGAATAATTCAAAATCAAAGAAACGGCTTTTTTCAAAAAGACATTTATTCTTTTCCGACGTTCCGCGTATTTTTTCTCCTTCCTCTTTTTGTGGTATATCGCCAACGAAAGCAAAAAAGCCATTTTTTGCGTTATTTGATTTATTGTTATTATAGTCATTGTTACTAATAGTATTCATATATAAGGCGCGGACCGTTTTCGGTCCACTTTCAGACCGTTTTCGGTCTAAATCCTGACCGTTTTCGGGTTCTTCAGACCGTTTTCGGTCTAAATCCTGACCGTTTTCGGGTTCTTCAGACCGTTTTCGGTCTAAATCCTGACCGTTTTCGGGTTCTAATTTCCCATAGAGCCTGCATTTATCTGTAAATGCAATAACCTTTTTATTTCCTAACTTGCTAAGAATGAAATACCCCTTATCCGCAAGGGCTTTTAGGTTTTTCTGAACGCGTTTAGCACATCCAAATACTAAAGGAAAATCTTCTGATACTTTTTGCTCCGAATACCAGTAATATGTAACACCATCAATACAATAACTATTGCACCAACGAGGGAAAGTAAATACAACCGCCATACATGCGGCTTCCGTTAATGTTAAATCTTTCCTACATGCGAAATTTTGGTCTATTAATAAGCTATATTCCATATAATAAAAAAAATGCAGGGCTTTCGGCGTCCACTCCTACTCACCCGCATTTAATATTTTTCATTTAACGCTATAATGTGGACGGATTATAACGCCTTTTCTTTTGCAAATATACTATTTTTATTTTATCGTCCAAAAACTTCTTTAAACTTTTCATCTAAGGCAGAAAGTATTCGCATCCGTATTGATGGGTCCATATAACAGTCCGTAGAATAAAAACGAGATATTAAAGCCTTACGGGAACCGCAAAAACATCCACAAGTATAAAACGGCTCTATATTGGGATAATTATGTTTATACCATATATGATTTGTCCCGTTTGTTGCTACGTATGTTTTGGTAACTATAAACTTATACTTTATAGGCTCATCCGTATTCGGGTTACCGGCTGCGCTACTTCTCACGCCCCAGTGTGAATCCTTGGCCAATTCGGCCAACACGGCACCGGATGTATTCGGGTTACCGGCTGCGCTACGTCTCACGCTCCAGTGTGAATCCTTGGCCAATTCGGCCAACACGGCACCGGATGTATTCGGGTTACCGGCTGCGCTACGTCTCACGTC
>ENA-ORTG01000543-ORTG01000543.1-human-gut-metagenome-genome-assembly--contig:-NODE-543-length-40782-cov-4.349277_pt1 | contig 40782 bp, 25 predicted proteins | sample MGYA00241906_ERZ509176 | MGnify/ENA primary metagenome ERZ509176 (study PRJEB26280, sample SAMEA2338811) | human gut metagenome | biome: human gut; feature: human-associated habitat; material: faeces...
TCGCCGGAGAATACATGAAGATTGCGTTTGAACAGAAAGAGAAAGAGTTGTATTTCCCAGAAGGAAGTGAAGGGCAAACCGCTGTGGATTTCAAGAACCCAGCAAGCACGTATAATATTCATTATATGAAAGAGGGACCCAATGTCGCAATTCTCTGGGACAGAGCTATGGGAATCAACCCTTTGCAAGCTAAACGAAGTTTTGATCCCGACAAGGCACTGAAAGCCGTCGAAGAGGTATATGCTTTTCTTGTCGACGAGTTGGGATTTGCCAATCGTACAACCTCTTATGCTAACAAACGCAAATTCCTCGTTTTTGTGAGAAACGATGATAACGGTACCGCATTGGGAGGAGGAGACAATGGCGTGGGAAAATTCTGGGTAAGTCCCCTCCATCTACAAAATGACCGATACGGCATTTTCTATCACGAGATGTGTCACTGCTTCCAGTTCATGGCTAAATATGACGGTGCGGCAGATACAACAGGACCGGTTCACGAAATGACTTCACAATGGGCTTTGATGCGCCGTTTCCCCAACTGGATAGACTTGGAACGCAGTCATTTCAATGACTTCATGAAACTCACTCATCTAACATTGGGACATGAAGCAAACGGATATCATTCTCCATACGTGCTGGAATATTGGGCGGATAAACATGGCGTAACTATGGTCAGCCGAATCTGGAAAGAGGCAAAACCCGAAGATAACGGAGACTTTATCGCTACCTACAAGCGATTGACCGGCATTGACCAGGAAACATTTAATGACGAAATTTATGATGCCGCCGCCCGCTTCATCACTTGGGACCTAAAACATATCAAGAATGAATATACCAAATATGGAGGTGCCAATGTGCATACGTGTGAATTGAAACAATTAGATTCAAAAACTTATCAGATCACTTCGGGCCGTTGTCCACAAAATTACGGATACAATGGCATTAAGTTGAAAGTGCCCGCTACGTCTGGGAGCAAAGTTTCTCTTACATTTCAGGGAGTCATGAATTCCAATGAGTACCATTACGAAAATAAAGACAAACAGGGGTGGAGATACGGCTTTCTGGCTGTCAAGAAGAACGGTGAATGTGTCTATGGAGATATGGCCAGATACAACGGAAAAGGAACCGGGGTACATGAATTTATCGTGCCGGAAAACACACAGCATCTTTGGCTAATAGTCACTGGAGCACCTACCAACCACTGGAAACATGTGGTGGATGGCGACAACAGGACAAACGACGAATCATGGCCTTATAAGATTACTTTGATAAATACAGAACCGGACAATGACTTCTGTAAAGTTGTGAAATAGATGAGCTGTCAACTCAAAAAAGATATACTATGAAAACATGGGCTAATTCTTTATGGAGTATCTCATTGATATTTTCCATTCTTATATTTACAGGTTGCTCGGATAATGACGAAAATTTGAAGGAGGAAAAAAATACATTTGTGCTTTCTTCCGAAAATATTGATCTGATGTTGAATAACACAACTGTCTATACCGAAGTTTCTGGGAAAAAATACGAGATTGCTGTAGCAACACAGGACAATGTGTCTTGGCATATCGACCTCGAAAAAGGGAGCGAATTTGCTGTTGTAGAGCCGGAAGGTGACAAGACAGGGAGTGGTTCTGTAAAAATCACAATTCCGGCAAACTTGTCTTTTGAAGAAAGGCGGGCAACTGTTGTTATCAGCTGCTCAACCACTAAATCCCGAAAAGAGATTACTTTTGTACAAGAAGCCAAAGTTGATAAAACTTTCCATTTTGCCGTTATGGGTGACCTGCATTACGGGCTGACCAGCAAAGGTGGTTCTATAGAAGACCGTGTGCCACCTGCCATACAGTACATCACTCAAAACTATCCGGACGTCAAGGCATTCTTCTTAGTTGGAGATGTTACCAATAACGGAACTAGAGAACAGTTTACTGGTATTCGAAAAATGGTGGAAAAAAATTTACCGGACAATGGCAAAGCTTATTTCATGATGGGTAACCATGACCTTTGGAGTGGAGGGAAAGAAAACTTCTCGGAATGCATAGGGCAACCTAAAAATCAATACATAGAAAAGAACGGGTATCCGTTCATCACACTCAGCATCGACAAAGACGTCAATCCATATTATGAAGAAACAAGTGTCAATTTCCTGAAAGAGCATCTGGCAAAGGCTGCTAAAACTTATCCGGGGAAACCAATCTTCGTTTTCGCCCATGTTCCTCCAAAACACACAACATGGGGAGATACGTGGGAATGCACCGACAATGAAGATGTACACAACGAATTGAGTAAATATCCTCAGGCTATATTTTTTACCGGGCATACTCACTTTACTATTGAAGACGAGCGTTCTATCACTCAGAACAAATATACATGGATAAATGCAGGACCTTCACACTATGGAGTTCTTTCATTAGCTATCACACCGGGTGTGAATGCCTATCGCACAAGTGGAAATTGGATAAATGAGGCTTTAGTGGTCGATGTGGACGAAGAAAGCAATGTTACCGTCACCCGTCTCAACACCCGGGAGAAAAAAGCTGTTGAGAAGAAATGGTTTATCAATGCTCCTCACAACGGAAGTCAGTTCAAATACACTTACCCTGTGAACGGAAGAGCGGACAAAGATGCTACTCCCACAATGAGCGATGTGTCAATAGATGATATTGGTGAAACTACCTGTAAGATCTCATTCCAGCAGGGAAAAGACAATCTTTTTGTCTATCACTATAAAGTGAATGTGATTGATGCCGAAACCAAGAAAACGGTATCTTCCCAATATGTGTTCTCTGAATTTTACTGGAAACAGGACAATAACTATCCGACACTTTCTTGCGATGTGAACGGATTGCAACCGAATACAAAATACGAAGTCTCCGTCAAAGCGGTAGATTCTTTTGAAAGCGAATCGGAACCGGCAGTTAAAGAATTTACCACAAAAGCCATGCCTGCAATCGATCCGAACACGGAAGCCCCTGTAGCCGATTTAGTGGATGTTGCATTCACTGATAAGGAAGCGAAAAATGTGGCAACTTTCGGACTACAAGTGACCAAAAAAGGAAACGGATTTCCCAACGGTTATAACTCTACCTTACGTATGTATGTGACTCAACCTAATACTACAGGAAACACAAACAATTGCTATTATATAAACTTTAAAGATAAGGCAATCTATACCGATGGTGTGAAAGATGGCTTCACATGGGAAGTGTATTGCAAACCTTCCGATATTAAGACAATGCAGTATCCGATGAGTAATTTGCAAGGGTCGGGTATGGGATTTACTTTCAACGAGACATATAATGAACCAAAGGGAGAAACGTTCTATGCTATGATGCATAATGGAAGCGGATACAAAAAAATTGCATTCATGCAACCTGGAAATATAAAAGCCAATACATACTATCACTTGCTGTTTACATGGGATGGAGAACGCATCAGCCTATATACAAACGGAAAGTATGTAACGTCTGAGCCTTGTAGTAAATTGAATCTGACAAGCGGTGACAAACAGTACATCTGCATCGGCGCAGACTCTAATTCAAGCCCATCTGCAATAGCCCAAAATGGTTTCAAAGGAGAAATAGCCGTAGCACGTATATACAGTAAAGCAGTCAGCGTCAGCGAAGCGGCTGCAATTTACAGGCAGTTGGGTGAACGTGCCGAAATAGAAGAATTTGATAAATTGGACGAGTTGCTCCGTTCTGGTTTGAGTACAGAGCTGGCGGCAGAAGGATGGAGATTGATGCACAATCTTGCCACCACCCGGGATGAGGTGAAAGCTTTCATTGCCAAAACAGGCAAGTGACATCCCGAGCAACTAATAATTGATTGGATAAATGAAAGGTAACAAGAACGCAGGATAACTAATTTTGTTGATACTCAACGATAGTATCAAAACTTGAAGGGTATGTCAAAACTCTCTTTTACCACAAGCTGCACAGAAGTTCGCAGACTCACCCTATTATATAGGAGACTGAGAACAAATGTGCGGTTTGTGGTGAGTTTTGTCATAAAAGAATGGTTGGAAACAGTAACAGAATAATTTAACTAAAATATTTGTAGAATAATGAAAATAAGAAGAATAAAAGTAACTACTTTCCTGTTTGGACTCTGTTGTGTGCCGCAATTGCTATTCGCCAAGAAGCATACAAACTTTATTGTCATTTTAATGGATGACATGGGATATGGAGACGTATGTTCCAATGGTTCTATGGGATATGATATGCCCAACTTAAACCGGATGGTGCATGAGGGTATGCAATTTACTCATTTTTATGCACCTCAAGCCGTTAGTGGTGCCTCACGGGCAGGAATACTGACGGGATGTTATCCCAACCGCATCGGGATGTCCGGCGCTCCTTTCCCCGGAGCTAAGCACGGGATACATAAAGACGAAATGACAATAGCTGAAGTGCTGAAACAAAAAGGCTATGTATGTGCAGCCTACGGCAAATGGCATTTGGGAGACGCTACTCAGTTTCTTCCTCTGAAAAATGGATTTGATGAATATTACGGAATTCCTTATTCCAATGATATGTGGCCCAATCATCCTTCCTACCGTTTTCCGGATTTACCGTTGATAGAAGGAGAAAAAGTCATTGAACTGAATCCTGACCAAAGCCGTTTTACCACCGATTTTACCACCAGGGCAGTTGATTTTATAGATAAGAATAAAAAGAAACCGTTTTTCCTCTATCTGGCTCATCCGATGCCGCACGTTCCATTGTTTGTTTCTGATAAGTTCAAAGGGAAAAGTGGCATTGGCTTATATGGAGATGTTATGATGGAACTGGACTGGAGCATAGGAGAGGTTCTGAAAAAACTTAAAAAAGAAAAGCTGGATAAGAACACATTGATTATCGTTTTGTCAGATAATGGTCCGTGGCTGAATTATGGGAACCATGCAGGCAATACCGGAGGACTGCGTGAAGGTAAAGGTGCAAGTTTTGAAGGTGGACAACGAGTGCCTTGTGTCATGCAATGGAAAGGCACGATTCCGGAAGGAAGCATCTGTAGTAACCTGGCTACGGGAATTGACTTGCTGACTACTTTTGCCGATATTGCGGATGCTCCGCTTCCGGAACGAAAAATTGACGGAGTTAGTTTAGTCCCTTTGCTGAAACAAACTCCAGGGGCCAATCCTCGAACATCTTTTTACTATTATTACAGACAGAATGACTTGGAAGCCGTGACGGACGGTCAGTATAAATTAATCTTCCCGCACAGACACCGCACGTATGAAGGATTCCAGCCCGGTAACGACGGAATTCCCGGAAAAGTGGAAGAGTTTCATCCTTTAAAGGAAAAACAGCTCTTCGACCTTCGCCGGGATCCGGGAGAACGATATAATGTGATAGACTTATATCCGGAAGTCAGAGAACGCCTGGAAAAAATGGCTGACGAGGCAAGAGAAGATTTAGGAGATGGTCTGACAAAATCAAAAGGTAAGAACAGACGACCAGCAGGTCATGTTAGTAAATAATTTAATAACCTATTTTTATGAAACATTGGAAAAAATGGCTCACACTTCCGGCTATTTTGCTATTCTTCTCTGTAGCAAAGGCTGAAAACTCACCGGAAACGATTGTCCAACACCCTCTGGATACCATCGAATACAGAGTATTCGTCGCTGTAGACAAAGCCGGAGTAGAACATTGGGGAGGAAAGAAGGCTTATCAAGCCAAACTGAATACTTTCTTCGGGCAAATGAATGACTTCTGGAACAAAGCCGGCAAAGGACGTTTTAAATACTATTTCCGCTATGTCCCCGATTTGCAAGTGATTTATAGTTGCTCTTCGCGCCAACTGGAAAACATATACAGAAGCAGTGCAGGCTTTCCCAATCACGATGTTTTGTTAATCATCGATTCCATACTCGATTTCGACGATGAAGAAAAAGCGCAAGGATGGTATTGTGGCGGCGGTGCTGAGGATATGACAATGGTTGTCTGCCGCAGTCGCAGCAAAACGGAACATGAAGACCTGTTTGGCATCGACTATTTCCACCGGGGATTGGCACATGAGTTCGGACATTACCGGGGAGTGACCGATTTGTATGCCGACAGAATACGGGAAAAGAACAACCCCGTAAACCATATCGGATACGAACCGGATTCTTGTGTGATGAACAGTCATTATGCTACTTATAAGTGGAGCTCTTATGCAGTTAATATTATTAATCATACGGCAAAATCCAAACGACCCGGACGAGATTTTCCGGGACTATTCAAGCAGATGTTCCCGGAAAACATTCTGGTCTCAGTAAAAGTAAAAGGTAAGAAGAAAAAAGGTGTGAAGTTAAATATGTACGGTTCGCGTGCGCAATTCAATGACTTGATTGCAACGCCTTACCGTACATACGAAACTGACAGGAAGGGAGAATATCTGATTACCGGTGTTCCCAATCTGTATGATAATCCTGCCAAGCCTTTACATACGGATAATCTGCCTTATAACCGTTGGTTTACTTTTTTACTTGAAGCCGAATATAAAGGCCAAAAGAAATATGTATGGCTTCCCGAATACAAGGTGCAGCAAACTTTCTTTGAGAATAAAGACACTTATCAAGTGACTATTGATTTTTAATAGTAGTATAAAAAATAAAGAATATAAGTTTATGAAACATATAATGAAAAGACTTTTGCCGGTCCTATTGGCTATCGCTCCCTTGACCGTCTGCGCTCAAAAAGTGTATGAACTGAAGGATGCTTCCGGCAAAGTGCAGGTGAACGTAAGCGTGACTGATAAAGACGTTGCGTACTCCGTACTTCATGAAGGAGATGTGATGATAGAGCAATCCCCTATCTCCATGAAACTGACAGACGGAACAGCTTTCGGACTGAATCCGAAAGTGAAGAAAGTAAGAAGGCAGACAGTAAATGAAACAATTCATCCACCGGTCTATAAGAAGAAATCGATTGAAAATCACTTTAACGAACTGACAATTGACTTCAAAGGGGGATATAGCCTGATATTCAGAGCTTATGAAGACGGAGTTGCCTATCGTTTTATATCTAATCTGAAAAAGCAGATTATCGTAGAAAGCGAGCAAGCTACGTTTCGCTTCCCTGATGACCCGAAAATATTTGTAGCATCACCGAAGGGCAGAATAAACGAAGGAAAAGAAGACCCTTTCTATAGTTCGTTCCAGAATACCTATCTTGAAACTGCTTTATCTGCATGGAACAAGAAACAACTGGCCTTTTTGCCTGTCTTGATAGAAGGAAAGAACCAAAAGAAAATATGTATTACAGAAGCCGATTTGCTGAATTATCCGGGTATGTACGTAAAACACGGAAATGACGGTTCTTCTCTGGAAGGCACATTTGCCGCTTATCCTAAGAAAGTGGTTGACGAAGTGCGCGGCCTGAAAGGCGTAGTGAAATCTCGCGAACCTTTTATAGCGAAAGTAGAAGGAAAGACCTCATTTCCGTGGCGTGTGATGATTATCTCAAAGAATGATGCCGAACTGCTAAACAATGATATGGTATACAAATTGGCTACTCCCGCTCAATTCTCTGATTTCTCATGGATTAAGCCAGGCAAGGTCGCTTGGGATTGGTGGAATGACTGGAACCTTTACAATGTAGATTTCCGTGCGGGAATCAATAATGAGACTTATAAATACTACATTGATTTCGCTTCTAAATACGGCATTGAATATGTGATTCTGGATGAAGGATGGGCCGTGCCGGGTGCAGCCGATTTATTCCAAGTGATTCCGGAAATAGACTTGAAAGAATTGATCAGCTATGCAAAAACAAAAAACGTAGACTTGATTTTGTGGGCAGGTTACCGTGCTTTCGAAAAGGATATGGACCGCGTCTGCAAGCATTATGCCGCTATGGGAATCAAGGGGTTCAAAATAGACTTTATGGACCGCGATGACCAACAAGTAGTTGAGTTCAACCGGAAAGCTGCCGAAACCGGAGCGAAATATAAGCTCTTGATCGACCTTCACGGAACATTCAAACCAACCGGGCTGCAACGCACTTACCCTAATACTATCAACTTTGAAGGCGTTCACGGACTAGAAGAATTGAAATGGGCGAAACCGGGAACCGACCAAGTGGTTTATGATGTTACAGCGCCTTTCATCCGTATGGTGGCGGGTCCTCTTGACTATACGCAGGGAGCAATGAACAACGTCATTATGAAGAACTTCCATGCAGCCTATACGGAACCGATGAGCCAGGGAACCCGCTGTCGTCAGTTGGCCTTGTACACCATCTTTGATTCACCTCTCAATATGCTGTGCGACGCACCGACTAATTATCTGAAAGAAGAAGAATGCACGAAGTTCATCGCATCCATTCCTACCGTATGGGACCAGACACTTCCCATTAGCGGAAAAGTGACTGAACATATCGTTATGGCAAGAGAAAAAGACGGAATCTGGTACGTAGGCGGATTGACTGATTGGAAGGCACGAGACGTTGAAGTTGATTTATCCTTCTTGGGAAAGGGTGAATATAAAGCCGAAATATTTAAAGATGGTATTAACGCCGACCGTGTTGGAAAAGATTACAAACGTGAAATCATCCACGTTTCAGCAGATAAGAAGTTAAAACTTCACATGGCTCCCGGTGGCGGATTTGTAGTAAGGATAACCAAATAATTGATTTTTAGTTTTAATTTCAGATAGAGATATTATCCGAAAAAGGAGATGTCTCTATCTGTAAAGCCCATCGTGTCCGATAACTGTAAAAATCAGAAAGTACACTAAATCAAAACTTTCATTCCCGTCGGATGATGCTGTGAAGAAAATGGTATACCTGTCTTTGATGGAGATTGAGAAGAAGTGGACAATGCCGACTACTAACTGGGGATTGATTATGAACCAATTTATGCTTATTTTTGAAAACAGAATCCAGATATAAGAGAACTTATAACTGAATCCCGTATTTCCATTTACACAAAATATTTTATAATGCCTTTTTTTCTTTTTGACTATAAAAAGTGAAAAAAATGATATAAATATTTATGTCTAGTAGGAAAATGTTGGAATTGCTGGATGGGATAGACTTATGATATGGAGTTTACATTTTCAAGAGGTAATAGTATGACTTGTAATAATTGTTTGTTTTGTTGTTTTTATGATTAAAAGTCTGTAGAATATGTGAGATTAAAAAAGATTTTTCCTAAAAAAATAATGGATTAAGATATTGTAGTATTTTGACGGATAAAGAGGAAATTTATATGTTCGAAACAACTATAGTTGGCTTATTGAATAGTCTATTTATTTTAACCATATACATATAGAGATGTAATTATCATACTTTATTTAAGAATATTGAGAGGATTTGGTTGTTAATGAACTGTAATCATAGAAATTCGAAAAGTATAACTTTTCGAATTTCTATGATATATATTGTAGGTCCTTTACTGTTCTAAGATTTCTTTGACACTATTCATGGCCTTTTTAAGGCTGTTATTCATTACTCGGGCATAATGTTGTGTCATTCGTGTGGAAGCATGTCCAAGCATAACTGATACGTCTTGTAGTGGTACATTATTAGCGAGCGTAATGGTAGTTCCGAATGTGTGTCGGGCACAATGAGTGGTGATATTTTTCTTAATTCCGCAGAAATCTGCTATTTCTTTGAGATAGCTGTTCATTTTTTGGTTGCAGGGAACTGGGAGACAACATCCTTTTTTGATGCAAACAGGATTATTTTCATACTTCTTTAGTATGGCAAGCGGAACGGGAAGTAGAGGTATGTTACAGATAGAAGATGCTTTACGCCGATGCATCAGTTTGATTCTTCCTTTTCTGATCCACCAGTCTCCATTATTATCTTGCATCAGATCTTCTTTTTTGAGCGTGGACACATCGGCAAATGCCAGACCGGTATAGCAAGCGAAAATGAAAATATCCCGTACCAGTGCCAGTCGGGGTATAGTGAATTCCTTATTCATAACGGTCTGTAATTCGTCATATGTGAGGAATACAGGATCTGTTTCATCCTGTTCCATTTTGTATCCATAAAACGCATCTTTCTTCATCCAACCTTTTGCCAGTGCCATATTTGTGATTTTCTTGAAACATTTCATATATCGTACAATAGTGTTACGGCATAAACCGATTTCTGTTTTTAAATGCAGGTCAAAGGCTTTTATGAATTCCGGAGTGAGTTCATGGAAAGTAATATCTTCTTTGTCATAAAATGTAGGAATGGAATTTTCGAGTTTTTTCAGTACATTTTTGTAACGGTTGATGGTCACTGGCGCATAATCAATATTCACAACTTTCTCCATCTCCTTGATTTCTTGTCGTATTGTTCCAAGCAGGGTACGCATTTCCGTATCCTTACCGAATACACGTTTTAATATTAAGGAGGGAGTGGATATTGCCTGCTCCAGTATAAGTTCCTTATACTTTTCCAATGCTCGCGTGGCTAATTCAGATAAATAACTGTTGAGTTCATTGGAAGCCCGGTCTTTTCCTTTACTACATCCTTTGGCTGCGTTCCACAGTTTGAGAGGAACGCTTCTTTGGATTCGTGTTTCTTCGTATTGACCGTTAATTGTGATCCTCATTAGAATAGGTGCTTCACCATTTTTTAATAATTTCGTTTTGAGAACGAAAAACAGAATCTTCATTGTTCCTTGTTTCATAACCTTTTTTCTTTAAGTTGGTAAATACAATTAGTTATTCTGTCAACTTGAAAGATGAGTTGGAAGTCGGTAAAAAAGTTAAAATCGGTGGTTTTTTTGTAGACATGGTCTGAAAAACCACCGTTTTTTTTAGTTTTAAGATTCTCTTTGTTTTCCTTGATCTTATATTTGTCAGTAAATGAAGAATCTTTTTTGCTTTTCTTTTTCCGCTATTTCCATTACATTCAAGCAGGTATGCAAAAGTATGTTTTTGCTCCTAAAAATGATTGGCGCAAATTATTGTAAATGAGTGAAATATAGTGCAATCGGTGGCTTTTTAAAGGGACTCTGAAAAAGCCACCGAATGGGACATTTCCAGATACTCGAATCGGCTGGAATTTGCGTATTGGAGTATAAAAGAAAACCCATTGAAATGACTGAATTTCAATGGGTTCTGAAAAATTACCGAATCGATAGTGGTGCCACCAGGAATCGAACCGGGGACACAAGGATTTTCAGTCCTTTGCTCTACCAACTGAGCTATGGCACCTTGCTTGATTGCGGTTGCAAAGGTAGTGAAACTTTTGGAATCTGCAAGGCTTCCGGTAATAAAAAACACTGATAAAAAGTTAGTCTGCTTATTATCAGTGTTATATGAATTGAAAATATTTTTGCTGTTAACCGGAATATTCTATTTATCCTCCTTTAGCGGATTCCAACCTTGGGCTTTCAGTTCGAACTCTTGTCCGTCACGGGTTATCAAGGCACAGCCAAGTTCTGGTTTGGTGATATGTCCGATGAGGCGGATACCCTCCATTTGCGAAACTTTTTCGTGGTCGGCGATAGGTACGGTGAAAAGAAGCTCGTAGTCTTCACCTCCGTTCATGGCACAAGTTGTTAGGTTCATGTTAAACTCTTCGGCCATGACAGCAGTCTGGTAATCAATGGGGATGTGCTCCTCGTATACGCGACAGCCGGTATTACTCTGTTTGCAGATATGCATTAATTCGGATGATAAGCCATCGGAGATGTCCATCATTGAAGTCGGGATGATATTGGCGGCAGCAAGTTTCTCAATGATATCTTTACGGGCTTCCGGCTTAAGTTGGCGTTCCAGTAGATACTCCTTGCCGGAGAAATCCGGTTGGACATCTTTTTCGCCTTTCAGTACAACCTTTTCACGTTCAAGAAGTTGTAGCCCCATATAGGCGGCACCTAGATCCCCGCTGACACAAATCAGGTCGGTTTCTTTGGCTCCATTGCGGTAGACCACTTTATCTTTGTCTGCGTCGCCGATACAAGTAATGCTGATAGCAAGTCCTGTAAGGGAAGAAGTCGTATCACCTCCTACGATATCAACATTATATTGTTGGCAGGCCAGACGGATACCGGCATAAAGATCATCCATGTCCTCTACGCTGAACCGTTTGGAAAGGGCGATAGAAACCGTGATCTGCCGGGGAGTACCGTTCATGGCATAAATGTCGGAAAAGTTGACTACGGCAGCTTTGTATCCCAGATGTTTCAAGGGGACATAAGTCAGGTCGAAATGTACACCCTCCATTAGTAAGTCGGTAGTCACCAATACTTGCTTCTCTGAAGGGTAAGAGAGGACAGCAGCGTCGTCACCTACTCCGTATTTACTGGATTCGTTTTCTAATTTAATTCCCTCGGTGAGGCGGTCAATCAGACCGAACTCACCAAGAGTAGCTATTTCAGTTCTCATAAATCGATTTTAATGTTTAGGCACGGTTGATAAGTTCACGCATGATAGTTGTCATTTTCGGTTGGGCGGCATCGGCTGCTTTCTGGACTTCTTCGTGCGTTACTTCCACGATCTTTCCCTCTACTCCTAAATCTGTGATAACAGAAATACCGAATACCTTAATTCCGCAATGATTGGCAACAATCACTTCGGGAACGGTAGACATACCTACGGCATCGGCACCTAGAATATGGAATAATTTATATTCAGCCGGAGTTTCGAAAGTAGGGCCTTGTGTACCGATGTAAACTCCGTGCTGAACCTTGATGCCTTTTTCTTCGGCAATTTCGTCCGCCTTGCGGATCAGTTCTTTGCTATATGCTTCACTCATATCCGGAAAACGGGGACCGTAAGGGATATTCTTTCCGCGTAGCGGATGTTCGGGGAAGTAGTTGATATGGTCAGTGATAATCATCAGGTCACCGATTTCAAAATCTGCATTCGTCCCGCCACTGGCATTGGATACAAACAAGGTTTTGATACCCAGTTCACGCATCACACGTACGGGGAAAGTAACCTCTTTCATTGAATAACCCTCATAATAGTGAAAACGGCCTTGCATTGCCATAATATCCTTATTGCCCAATTTACCGAAAATCAGCTTGCCGCTATGACCTTCGACGGTAGATATCGGGAAGTTAGGAATATCCGAATACTTTATTTCATACTTCTCGGTGATTTCGTTTGCCAAACTGCCAAGACCTGTGCCAAGGATAATGGCTGTTTCAGGACTGGTGTGCATCTTTCCTTTCAGGTAAGCTGCGGTTTCTTGTATTTTCTCTAACATAGTCAATAATATGTTGGTTAAATTTATCTTGTTGGTTCTGTAATATTTCTATTTCAATAGGCAGAGCATAGATGAACGGTTTTAATTCCGCATCCAAGCCCGGATGATTGATCAGGCGTGTGGCGTCTTTCTCGGTAGTGATAATCAACCGCCGTTTACCTTTTAACTTGTTGAATCGTTCCCTTATCTGTTGCATATCCTTATGGGTGAAGTCATGGTGATCGCCGAATGAAAGCAAGTCTATTTGCTTCGTACAATCTCCCAGTCTTTCGAGGATAGGGGCAGGAGAGGCAATACCTGTGATTAACAGGATATCAGTATCAGTCAGTAAAGATAACGCAATGCCGCCCTCGTTCGAAAATACGGGTTGCAAGTTACCATACCGGAACGACGAGAAGAATAGCCGCTGATACGGATAAAGGTTCAGCCGTTTCGTGATAATGTTATAATCAATCGGTTTGATATCCTGCGGACATTTAGTGACAATGACAATCTGCGCCCGGTTCTTTCCGTTGACGGGCTCGCGTAAACGTCCGGCCGGAAGTAAGGTGTCATCGCAGAAAAGACGGTGATAATCAGTCAGCAGAATGTTTAATCCCGCTTTTACGTGACGGTGTTGGAAGGCATCGTCGAGCAGGATAACGTCTGTCGAAGGCTCTTTCAGTTTGAGTAGCTTTTCTATTCCGTGGCAACGTTTTTCGTCAACAGCCAGTGTGACGGAAGAGAACTTTGTATACATCTGGTAAGGTTCATCTCCAATTGTTTTTGCCGTACATTGGGGAGTGGCGAGCACATAGCCTTTAGTACGTCGTTTGTACCCCCGGCTGAGGACGGCCACCTGATATTTATCATGAAGTAACTTTATCAGATATTCAGTGTGCGGGGTTTTGCCTGTACCTCCTACGGCAAGGTTGCCGACACAAATAACGGGAACATCGAAACTCTTCGACCGGAAGATTCCCCAGTCAAAGAGCTTGTTTCTCATCACTACCACTGCTCCGTATATCCATGAGACAGGGTATAGCCACTTATGTATCTTGATAAAGTGTTCGTCCATGCAGTACAGGTTATTTTATATTCAGTTCAAATGGGACGCGTGCCTGAATCATGGATTTTTCTTGCAGATTCTTCAACAGATCAAACTGACGGTAGTATTCGCCCAATTTGCTTTTCAGCAATTGTGCTTCTACGTAATTTGTCGGTTTAGTTTCAAACAGAGAGGAGAAAAAATCCTGTTTCGCCGGATAGGAGATAACAGTATAATTTTCAATATCCGCTTTGGCTACGGCGATATCCAATGCTTTGTCAATACCTCCAAGCTCGTCCACCAGACCCAGTTCCTTGGCGGCTTCACCGGTCCACACACGACCTTCGGCGATCTTCTCGATAGCTTCTTTAGTCATGTGGCGTCCTTCGGCGCAACGGCCGATAAATGTATTGTATCCTTCGGTTATCGTCATTTGCAGCAATGCTTTTTCTCCTTCATTGAAAGGACGCATGATATTTCCGAAATCCGAATATTTATTTGTTTTTACTACATCGTAAGTCAAACCGATTTTGTCTGTCAGCCCTTTTACATTCGGTACCATACCGAAAATACCGATAGAACCGGTCAATGTTGTCGGTTCCGCCACAATCGTATCAGCCGCACATGAGATGTAGTAACCACCTGAAGCGGCATAATCGCTCATGGAGACAATAACCGGCTTTTTAGTTTTCAGCTCCTTTACGGCGTGCCAGATTTGTTCGGAAGCAAAAGCGCTTCCGCCCGGAGAGTTAACTCGAAGCACGACTGCCTTCACATCATCATTGTCTTTCAGTTTGCGAAGGTCGCGGCTCACTTTGGAACCTACTATACCTTCATCAGAAGCAGATGAACCGGCATAATCGGTAATTTCTCCGGAAGCATAATAAACAGCTACGATATTGCCACTCTTATCCTTCGGTACATTTTTCCTCACATTGACCATATCGCTCAAGCCAAGCATAGGCAATTGATCGTCCTTGCCTATTTCTACCAGCTCTTTTAGATAGTTACGCACATCATTTCGGTAAATCAGCGTATCAGCCAATCCGCATTTTACACTTTCCTCTGCCGGATAGAACATTAGCATACGGTCGGCATAGGCATTCAATGAATCTACCGGGATATAGCGTGAATTAGATACACCTTCAGTCACTTGTCTCCAAATAGAATTGATATAAGCAGTCACTTGTTCCCGGTTGGCGGGGCTCATCTCGGTAGAAATAAACGGTTCCACTGCCGATTTGTATGTTCCTACCTTGAAGATTTGCATTTCTACACCAATTTTTTGCAGCAAATCTTTGTAGAAGACAGGAGCAGCGGCAATGCCACGCCACTCTATCATCCCTTTAGGATTGAGCAGCACTTTGTCGGCTACGCTGGAAAGATAATAAAGTCCCTGGGTGTAAGAGTCTCCATAAGCAATGATAAACTTTCCGCTTTCCTTGAAATCAAGTAGTGCATTACGGATCTCCTGTAAAGAAGCGTATGACGTTCCCAATGAAGAGGCCTGCAAGTAAATTCCTTTAATATTTTCATTCTCTTTTGCTTTTTTGATAGAAGAGAGGATATCGTCCAGACCGTATATATTGGAATCGTCACTGAATAATTGTGATAGAATGTCCAATGGATTCTCTTGCGTGCGTTCGACCAACGTTCCGTTCAGATCGAGCATCATTACCGAATTCTTTTTTACTATTGTCTCCGTATCCGAAGCAGACATGATACCGAACAAGGTCACCATGCTGACAATAAATAATACGATACTTGACAGGATAATACCGGTTACTGTTGCAAGTGTAAATTTCAAGAAATCTTTCATTATGCTTATTGTTTTTTTGAGCCAGCTTATTATTAAGCTAACAAAGATAAATAATTGAGTTGTATTTATCCAATAAGTCGCAAGATTTTTTGTTTTATCACAGTGGAACGATAGATTGCCTTTGGAAATAAACGAATCGTACGGATGTCATGAGAGGGATTTTTTTTATCTTTGTCGCTGTCATTATGCGACATTAATTTAACATTATATTTACTATGAAAAGAAGAATCCCTCTTATGGCTGCTGCTTTGGCAGGTTTATTTTTCTATTCTTCCTGTTCTCCGACAGAAAAAGCGGAAACAAAAGATTATACCCGATACGTTAATACATTCATCGGTGCGGCCGATAATGGGCATACCTTTCCGGGGGCTTGTTATCCTTTCGGAATGATCCAGAGCAGCCCTGTGACGGGTGCAGTCGGCTGGCGCTATTGTTCCGAGTATACCTATCAGGATTCTCTGATTTGGGGATTCACGCAGACGCATCTGAATGGAACAGGATGTATGGACTTGGGTGATATTCTGGTAATGCCTGTTACCGGTACACGTACCCGTGCCTGGGACGCTTATCGCAGTCATTTCCCGAAAGATAAAGAAGCGGCTGCGCCGGGTTACTATACTGTGGAACTTTCCGATCCGCAGGTGAAAGCGGAACTGACGGCTTCTATCCATGCTGCCCTGCATCGATATACCTACAACAAAGCAGACTCCGCTTCTCTGCTGATAGATCTTCAGCATGGTCCTGCCTGGAGGGAAGAACAATATCATTCACACGTGAAGAGTTGTGAGGTGAATTGGGAAGACGCCCAAACGCTGACCGGACATGTCAATAATGCCGTATGGGTGAATCAGGATTATTTCTTTGTGATAAAATTTAATCGTCCTGTTGCAGACTCACTTTACCTTCCGATGGGAGAGACGGAGAAAGGGAAACGCATTGTTGCTACTTTCGACATACAGCCGGGAGACGAGTTGATGATGAAAGTGGCCCTTTCCACTACGAGCGTAGCCGGAGCCAAGAAGAACTTGGAAGCGGAAATTCCTGCCTGGGACTTTGACGGAGTGAGAGACGCTGCGCATAATGAATGGAATAGTTATCTGAGCCGTATCGAAATAGACGGTACCGATGATGAAAAGACAAACTTCTATACCAGTTTCTATCATGCTTTGATTCAACCGAATGAGATTTCGGATGTCGATGGTATGTATCGTAACGCTGCCGACTCCGTTGTGAAAGCGGGAACGGGGACTTTTTATTCTACGTTCTCTTTGTGGGATACTTATCGTGCCGCTCATCCTTTCTATACATTGATAATTCCCGAACGTGTCGACGGTTTTGTTAATTCGTTGATAGAACAAGGTGAAGTGCAGGGATTCCTGCCTATCTGGGCATTATGGGGAAAGGAGAACTACTGTATGATAGGTAATCATGGGGTTTCTGTGATTGCCGAGGCCTATCGTAAGGGATTCCGTGGCTTTGACGCGGAGCGTGCTTTCAATATTATAAAGAAGACGCAGACTGTTTCACATCCGTTGAAGTCAAACTGGGAAGTATATACGAAATACGGCTATTTCCCGACCGACCTGATAAAAGCCGAATCGGTGTCTTCCACATTAGAGTCGGTATATGACGATTATGCTGCTGCCGACATGGCACGCCGTATGGGAAAAGAAGAAGATGCGGCGTACTTTGCAAAACGTGCCGATTATTATAAGAACCTCTTTGATACTGAAACCCAGTTTATGCGTCCGCGCAAAGCAGATGGAACATGGAAGGCTCCGTTTAATCCGAGTGCTTTGGGACATTCGGAAAGTATAGGGGGAGATTATACGGAGGGAAATGCATGGCAATATACCTGGCACGTGCAACATGACGTCCCGGGATTAATCCGGCTCTTTGGTGGTGAAAAACCTTTCCTGAATAAATTGGATTCTTTGTTTACCGTTACTTTGGAAGGTGAAGGTCTGGCTGATGTAACAGGATTGATCGGACAATATGCTCACGGCAACGAACCGAGTCATCACGTAACTTATTTATATGCGTTAGCCGGTCGTCCGGAGCGTACACAAGAGTTAATCCGTGAGATTTTCGATACTCAATACCGAAACAAACCTGACGGACTTTGCGGAAATGACGATTGTGGTCAGATGTCTGCATGGTATATGTTGAGTGCAATGGGATTTTATCCGGTGAATCCGGTGAGTGGCGAGTATGTATTCGGGGCGCCCCAGTTGCCTGAAATGGTATTGCATCTGGCTGGTGGCAAGACTTTTACTATTATCGCAGAGAACCTGTCGAAAGAGCATAAGTATGTGGATAGCATTACTTTGAATGGTGAACCTTATACGAAGAATACTATCTCTCATGAAGATATTGTCAAGGGAGGAACATTGGTTTATAAGATGAAATAATTCTCAAAGTATTCTCACCGTGATGAGAAAAAATTCTCATTATGGTGAGAACTTTTTCTCATAGCGATAAGAATTTATTCTCACTGCGGTGAGAATAATCCCTTTATTTCTTTAGAAAATTTGTAATTTTTCATATAATTGTTTTTTATTGAATAACGATCTCATTAAGTAGAAACCAGCCTTTTTTTTCTTGCTTGTCTTTGATTGCCAGTTTAATTCCCGGCTGTTGGTCTTTTGTTTGGTCGATGATAGCTACAGCCCATTGATAAGTACCTTTCGGAATATCCGTGAAAGTAACCGGATAAGTATAAGAATGCACTGTGTTATGCAACCAGTCCGAAGGTTCTGCGTTGTCGTCTACCCATGTTTGCACTAGATTCCCTTGTAGGTCAAACAATGCAAAAGCCGGTTTATATTTATAATTCCAGTTGGGTATATTGTTAGGTAGATAACCATTTCCTGTATTTTTCCATTCGTGTGAAATGAGGACTGTCGATTTGGCTTTGGCACGGACTGGCAATGATACGCTGCATGGATATATCCGGTATCCTCCTTGGATAATAAACTTTTCTACCAGGTCATTTGCCCGTTCGGTCCACCCTTTTGTTTCGGGGAGCTCTCTTAAATCCAACGTATTGAAATGTCCTTCAATGGCGTGTTGGAAGGTCTGTTTGTATACATCTCTCCATGTATTCATCCGATAACGTGTATCCGAGGTGAATGGAGTGCAATCATCGGTGGAACATCCCCAGTAACAGGATTCTCCGACAAGAAGTGTCTTTCCATACATATCCGCGACGATCCTCCTTTCTTCATCACTGAACCACATGCTTCCCAATCCGTCTCGTCTCATGCCATATCCTTTTCCGTCAATTGCAATTCGTTTTTCGGTGTCGAAACCGATTTGGCTGCCGAAGGGGAGCGTAAGAAGCACATTTTTGAAGTGAGTGGAATAGAGGGTTGTGAACCAGTCGAACACTTGCTCGAATTTGTTTTGGTCTTGCAGGATCACATGGTGACATTCTCCCCACCAACCAAGACTATATCCGTCTACAAAGTCTACAATATCCGGATTATCATATTCCTTGGCAAAGGCTTCGACAAACTTTTCCAGTTTTTCCTGAAAAATCGGATCATCCGGATAAGGTGTCCAAAGATCACCTTTCAATCCTTTTACGGTATATCCTTTTGCTCCGGCACGGCGTACGTAGTCAGGAGTTCCGGCACGCAGGTTATCCTGTCCGTTGTTGTAAATACGGAAACAGAGTTTCAATCCACGGTCTAAGGCACCCTGTATCAGTTTTTTGTAATTTTCATCATACAGCCAGGCGTATTTGCCTTCTTCCGGTTCCATGTCCGACCACCTCCAACGTACATAAAAGAAAGAAGCGTATTGACGGGCTGCCTCATCTTGGGCAGCCCAGTAAATATTCGCGTTTTGTACTTCATCATTAGCGTCATCATATACTCCCCAACCCATACAAGGGTTGCGAAGCAATGATACGGTGTCTTCCTGCAACTCTACCTTTTGACAGGCGTGTGAGCAGCTTGTAAGGATCACGGAGATAAGTGCAAATAGATATAAATGTATATGTTTCATGCTTTATCGGTTCATTTATTTAATAGTCATTTCACTGATAAATGTCCACCCATCCTTCTTCTCCTTATCTTTGATACCGATATTGATACCTGGTTGGTTATCTTTGGTCTTGTCGACAATAGCTACCGCCCATTGGTAATTGCCTCTGGAAATACCGTCGAGGGAAACCTCGTAAGTATAGTTTTTCCGTTGGTTAGACAACCATTGCGAAGGTTCGGCATCCTCGTCAATCCATGATTTTACCAGTTTGCCGCTCTCGTCGAACAAGGCAAAGGCCGGTTTGTACTTATAGTTCCAATTCTTCATGTTATTCGGCAAGTAACCATATCCGGTGTTTCTCCATGAGTGGGAGATAGATACGGTTTGGCCTGCTGAGGCTTCATAAGGCATGATTACATAAGTAGGATATACCCTGTATCCGCCGTTCAGAACAAATTTGCGGACAAGTTCCGGTGCCAGTCCCGTCCAGCCCTTTGTTTCGGTAATCGTCCTTAGGTCGAGTGTATTGAAATGATAAGTCTGGGCATGGTCGAAACTCTGATTATATACATCCTTCCATGATTTGAAGGAATATTTTGTGTCATTTTTGAAAGGTTCGTAAGCAGCCGTATATCCTCCCCAGTAAGCACATTCGCCCACCATTAAAACTTTTCCATACATCTCGTTCGCTACTTTCTCGTCATTTTCAGTAAACCACATACTTCCCAGACCGTCTCTGCGCAATCCATACCCTTTTTGGTCGATAGCGATTTCTTTTTCCGTATTGAATCCGATTTCGCTATTATAAGGTAATACCAGAATGATATTCTTGAAGTTCTTGGAATACATCGTTGTAAACCAGTCGAAAGTCTCTTTCTTCTTGTCAGAATTCAGGTACTTGATATGTGAGCCTTCGCCCCACCAGCCTAAAGAGTGCCCGTCGATAAAATCTACGATATCCGGGTTATCATACTCTTTGGCGAATGCTGCGACAAACTTTTCATATTTCTGCTGAAAGATAGGGTCGTCGGCATAAGGAGTCCATAGTTTGGCGTTATTTTGTCCTTCGACTTCGTATCCTTGGGCACCTGCGGCACGGACATATTCGGGAGTACCTTGGCGGATGTTGTCCTGTCCGTTGTCATAGATACGGAAACATAACTTCAATCCCCGGTCGAGCGCTCCTTGAATCAGCTTTTTATAGTTCTCGTCGTAGATCCAGGCATATTTTCCTTCCTCCGGTTCCATTTCCGACCAACGCCAGCGTATATAGAAGAAAGATGCATAGTTACGTGCAGCTTCATCTTGTGCAGCCCAATACTCTTCTGCGTTGGCTACATTGCCGACTGCATCGTCATAAAGTCCCCAACCCATGCAGGGATTACGTAGCAGACCACTTCTGTCTTGTTGCAGGTCAATAGCTTTTGAACCTTTGGGTATGCCGTTCTGACCGGATTCCGAATCGGAATCGGAACATCCGGCAAATAGCGTCAGACAACACGCCAGTAATATTTGAAAGTAATATCTTTTCATAATGATTCATGTTTTATTAGTTATTCTGCATAGATATAGCGCATGACGGTTCCTTTAGCCCAGGATACCCATAATGTTTCGCTGTTGTCATGGATTAAAGCTCGCCAGGGATCGTTCCAGGTTGCAGGATCGCCCAAGTCGGCGGCCATAAAGTAGAATTTTTCCTGAGCCAGTTCGATTGCGTCCCTATCCAAGTTCCATGTACCTGCTGAAGTAAAGCTCAGTCCCCATTCATTCAAATGTTCCTGACCGGTAGGATCTTTATAATAATAGACAGGATCTTTAAGAACATTATACCCGCCATTCTTTCCGGCTTCAGAGAATAAATAATTCCATTCGGCTTCTGTTGGTATTCTCCAACCTTCGGGTATAATTCGGTCGCGGATTACGAAACTGTAATAGGTACCGATTGCTTTGATCCAGTCTTCTCCAAGGGATTCGGGAGCATATCTGTAATATTCGGCTTCGATTTCCGTTCCATCCGGGTATTTGGTAGTATTCAGATTTTGGGCTGTCCACACTTGCGAAGTTCCGTCGGAGAATGTCACGCGGACTACGGGATAAGTGATCGTCTCATCTCCACGTTTGTCAACCAAACGCATCATGTCGTTTGTGTATAATGTGTTGGCGACACGCGAAATAAGTGACTGATCTGCATTGTTACGTACATTCCAATAAATAGTATTGGTCCGGTAACGCTTGATAGACAGTTTTTCGATTGTCTGTTCCATTTCTTCGTGGGTGATCGATATATTTCCTGTTCCTTTGGTCGGCAGTTCTACGAAGTTGTCCATTTCCGGATCTAAAGAAAGAAGTACCGTACACTCTGTATCATTACCGATTCCTGAAGCATCCCATTCAAATTTTATTTTGGTTTGTGTAGCGTCTGCCAACAAAGTGGCTGTCGACATATCTTCAGGAGCAAGCAAGATACTTTTCATTCGTCTGGCTTGTAGCGTACGAACTTCTGATGCGGCGGCAGTCTGGTTATTTTTATCTTTTACAGTCCAGTAAATGAGTCTTTCATTTCCGGATTTAATATCTAACTTGGAAAGTAATTGGTTGATAACCAGTGTTGATATATTGCAATTTTTTCCTGTCCCTGCTTCTACGGTAACTTGTTTCACAAGGTCCTTGGTAGTGCTGAATATCAGTACGGAACCTTGTTCCGAAGCCTTATCCCAAGTAAATTCGTATGAATCTTTACTTTCATCGTTTAAGTCCATAGTTGCTCCTTCGGCGGGAGAACTCAGATATATGCCCGACATTGGAATTGTGATATTGGTCTTATAATTATCTTCGCAACCGGCGAACATTAGTAGCCCGATGATGCTATAAATTAACTTTTTCATGTTTTTTTCTTTTCAGTGATTAATAACCGGGGTTCTGTTTGATTATTCCCTTACCTTCATCAATAATATCTTGTGGAATAGGGAAGCGGTAACGGTCTTCATCCACAAGCGTTTGTTTACCCATTGATTGAGCCTTCTTTTTGATAGCTTCCACAAATAATCCATAGCGGATCAGGTCTTGGCGGCGGTTTCCTTCGAAATATAACTCCCAACCTCTTTCGTCCAATACAGCTTTCAGAAATTTGTCCACACTGTTCAAATCTTGTAGGCTGTATCCTTTGCCCGGAAGCGATCGGGTACGCACTTCATTAAGCAAATTAACAGCTTCCTGCGTTACGGCATTCTTGTTGCGTACAATAGCCTCTGCTGTCAAAGTGAGCACATCGGCATACCGGTAGATAATCCAGTCTATTTGTGAATCTTCTCCCGTACAATCCGGATCAAATTCATATTTCAATGGAACTGCTCCTAAATATAATTGAGCGGAAGGATCCGGTCTGTCATTCTTTTCATTATGTACCACTCCGTCTTTACTGGTATATTCGTATGCAATCGTCAGCAAACGTCTGTCTGCCGGATCAAAGGTCTGCATAAAATCCCATGAGATTTTATATCCGTTCCATTTGGTCATTTTATCTAGATAAGAAGTGAAATTATAGTCGTTGGGCAATACATGAGGTTGCCATTTGTGTTCCTGATATCCTTTGGCACATTGGCAAGCCCAGATAATTTCCGGGTTCTTCTCATTTGCCAGCGTGAATATATCTTTGTATTCGGGCACAAGTTCGAAACCATATTCAGGTTTCATCAGTTCGCGTCCCTCTGCTTCCGCCTTGTCCCATTGCTTGGTCAGCATATAGAGTTTTAGCAAAACAGTATGTGCCAATCCGGCTGTAAAACGACCATAGTTCTTATCTCCCTTTTTGTAGTTGGCAGGCAGTACTTTGCTTGCTTCTGTAAGTTCAGTCTCGATATATGTCTGCATTTCTTCCTCGCTGAGTCGGGGGAGAATCTTCTCAGCCATAGGATTCTTGAGTGTTTCCAGGTCGGCAATGGGGATTGGACCGTAGAAATCATAGAGAAGGTATGCCAGCCACCCCCTGCCCATACGAAGTTCGGCGATGTATTGCTGTTTGAGGGCATCGTCCATTTCAATATCGTTCAACCGGTCGATAGTCAGAGTCATTTTACTGATATCGTTTACATAGGCGTAGCTCTCAACAGTCAGCCAGCTACCGGAACCGGATATCTTGAGGGTGTTCCAGTTGGCATAGTTGATGTGGTCCCAACCCCAGTTGCACATTCCGTAATCGCCTGCTTCGTCGCTGACGATTTGTATGCCTGTTGCTATATTGAACAGACCTCCATAGCCACTATTTTTAAAGGTGGCGTATGCGGCAGACGTTGTGATAGCGTCAGCATCTTCTGCCGTTTTGGGGAAGATACTGGTGTTGATATCACCATAGTTCTCGGAGACGAGTTCACACGAAGCGTTTAGTCCTGCGATGAGGCAGCTTCCGAGAGCAAGATATATAAGTTTTGTAATTCTTTTCATGTTCAATTCTTTTTAGGTTTATTTAGAATGAAATATCTACTCCGATACTAAAACTAGTGACGTTGGGATATGCATTCGTGTTACTGTCCGTTTCCGGATCTTGGCCTTTCCAGTTGGTCCATACACATGGATTGTTGACGTCAGCATATACTCGCAGTCGGTTACAGATACTTTTACTGATTGGTACGGTGTAGCCTAATGTGATATTTCTGATACGCAGGAATGAAATTTTCTGGAGGAACAGATCACCGGTACCATAAGCCGACTCGATGAAGCTGGGGCGTGTACTTGTCTGGTTGTCCGAACTCCAGGCATCTTTGAAAGAGACAGGTACATTCTGTCCCAGTTTGATGCGGTTTCCATAAGATCCCCAGGCGTCGTAATAACTGTTTGCTCCGGCAATTTTACCTACCTGTCCATACATATATATATTAAGGTCGAAATTCTTATAAGAAAAATTGTTGTTGAAACCGAAAATGAATTTGGGGTCATTGCGTCCGATTAAGACCATATCTTCCTCATTCAGTTTATCATCTCCATTTATATTCTTGAGTTTCACTTGTCCGGGAAGAAGTTGCGGCTGGGGGGCGGGGGCTTCCTCACCAGGTTGTAACAGTCCGTCGGCTACATAGGCAAAGACTCCGCGAATCGGGTCTTGTTCCTTCTGATAGGCAGCAGGTTTCCAGTTCGGATCTCGTTCTTTCCAACGGTCGTTATACGTTGAGAAAGTTAAATCAGTACTCCATGTAAACTGTTTAGTCTGTATATTTTGCGTGTTCAGAGTCAGTTCTACACCGTTACTTTGAGTCGAACCAATGTTGGCTGCAATGGTTTTCACTTCATTATAATGGGGAATCGTTTTGTTCTTCACCAGCAAATCGGAGATCGTACGCTGGAAATATTCGGCAGTCAGGTTAATCCGATTGTTGAAAAATCCCAAGTCCAGACCGATATTAAATTCGGTTGTCGTTTCCCATGTCAGGTTCGGGTTACCTAATTGTGATACATAGATACCTACGTGCTGTGAATCACCGAATTGGCTGCCATACCACGGGTCTGCTCCATAATAGTCGAGAGCTCCGTTGCCTACATTATAATTACCGGTTTGTCCCCAACTTAAGCGTAGTTTACCATTCGAAAGAAAGTCAGAGGAAGAACTCTTGATAAATTTTTCTTCGGAGAAACGCCAGCCGGCGGATACGGAAGGGAAATAACCCCATTGATGTCCTTTGGCAAAGTTGGAGGCGCCGTCGGCACGAATGGTGGCAGTGAGCAGGTATTTTTCTTTCCACGAATAATTGAAACGTCCGAAGTAAGAACTCAAGCTGCTTACCGAAGCGTACGAACCTACCGGCGGTCGACTATAGTTTCCTGCTCCCAGATTATTGTACAGGAATGAATCATTGATAAAATCTTGATTACCTGCACTCATTCCTTCGGTGTTGAACTTCTGATAGGAATAACCGAAAAGAACATTGAAACTATGTTCACCAAATATTTTTTGATAATTGGCTGTCAGATCCATTAAATAGTCGTTGTTATCTTCCTGGGCTAAATATGCCTGACCGTTGACTGCCGCCCCGTATTGAGTGGTTTTCGGAAGATAAGTTTTTCGTTTCTGATATTTTCGGTCGATACCCAAATTGGCTTTTAGTTTCAGTCCCTTGATGGGTTCCACTTCTATATAAGCCGAACCCAACAATCGTTCCTTTACAGTTTTATCATTAATTTCGAGGAGAGACACCGGGTTCGGGAGTTGAGGCATCTGAGGATTGGTCGAATAATTTCCTTTTTCATCTCTGACGGGAACAGTCGGGTTGAAAGCAACAGCAGCAGTAATGATACCGGAATTTTCATTCTCGCCGTTTCCCAAAGGTACATTATCGTAGTTATTACGGCTAATATTGAAAGACAATCCGGCCTTTACGTACTTGGAAATCTGCTGGTCCAGATTTATTTTTGCAGTGAAGCGCTCCATGTCATTATTTTTCACTACACCGGAGTGGTTGAGGTAGTTGATAGAAGCCATATATTTCGTTTTTTCCGTTCCGCCGTTTATAGAAACATTATGCTGGTGCATAAGTCCGGTACGTGTGATTTCGTCAAACCAAGGAACTGTCGGCGCGTTGAGTATCTGGTCGTTCGAGTATCTGGGCTTAAAGTCCGCCGCATCATCATTCGGAATCATATAATCCTCGTAAATGCCTTCTCCTTTTTCTTTCAGCCATAGCTCGTGATAATATCGGTTGGTCTGATACATATAGTCCTGCCCGTTCAACATCTTGAATGAGTTTTTCATTCTTTGCACAGAGACATTGGCTGAGTAGTTGACGCTTGCTTTTCCTTCTTTTCCCCGTTTGGTAGTAACGATAATCACACCGTGTCCGGCCCTTGCACCGTAAATAGCGGTAGAGCTGGCGTCTTTCAGAACCTCTATCGACTCAATGTCATTCGGATTGATAGATTCGAGAATATTATCGGTTTGCCCCGCTTCGTAACGATTGCCCGAACCAAGCGTAGAACTGGAAGAAACGGGAAAACCGTCAATGATGATAAGCGGATCGTTCCCGGCGCCGACAGAGGCTGCTCCACGTATATTGAAACTACTGCCGCCGCCTACCTGTGCACTCGTCTGCACTACTTGCAGACCTGCTGCTTTTCCGGCTAACGCATGGCTGACCGTCGTGAAGGTCTGCACGGGAGTTTCATCCATTTTGATAGAAGAAATGGCACCGGTCAGGTCTCTTTTCTTCATCGTTCCGTACCCTACAACGACAACTTCATCCAACGCCTGCGCGTCTTCTTTCATTGAGATAGCCAGATGCGTTTTGTTCCTGGTATTCACTTCCTGCGTCAGATATCCCAGGTAAGATATTTGTACGCTGCTACCTTCGTCAACAGTGAGCTGAAACTTTCCGTCAATATCGGAGATAGTCCCATTTGTACCATTTTTATCTTTGATATTGGCACCGATGATCGGTTCTCCGTAATTGTCTGTGATTATTCCGCTGATCGTACTTTTTTTCTTTTGTTGTGCGGCTTGGTTACTTTTCTTTTTTATAATGATGTCTTTACCTTGAACTGTATAACTAACATTTTGTCCTATTAAAATCTGTTCCACTACCTTCTCTATAGGTAGGTTCCTGGCTGTTACCGTAATAATCTTCTGGGTATTCAGATCGCTTGCCGCAAATGTAAATGAATATCCATTTTGCTTCTGTATGGTTTCAATGGCCTGTTTTACAGTCACGTTCTTCAACTGCATACTGATATGCTGTGCAAATGAGTTCAGATGAAGACATAACATGAGCAGGACCATGAAAAAAAACTTTTTCTTAGTTTTCATAAGTCAATGAATAAATAATTGATAAATAGGATGAGAAGTTTAGGATTTTATTTATATTTGCCTAAGCTTTCATCGATAAAGTCACTGAGGCTTTTAAGACAGAAAGTTAAAAGGAGGTCAGGGGTGGAAAGGAACCTGACCTTTTTTATTTCTGTCGGGGAAAGGAAAGTCATGTTTTTTCAAAGTTGCTTTTCATATTCTTTTTAAGTTTTAAAAGGTTTAACATTCTGTTTCATTCAGGAAGTGTGATCACAATATTTTTTCCCTCAATGATATAAGTCATTTTATCGGTAGATGATAGTACATCCATAATTTCCCGGATACTCTGTTCCCTTCTGCGGAAATTACCATAGAAACGGATGGAGTTTAGAGCAGCGTCTGCAATAGTGATTTTTATGTTGTAGCTTCTTTCCAGTTCCTTCACAATATCGGGGAGCAGCGCTTCGTCGAAATAGAGACGGTCGTTTGTCCATTCGGCACTGTAAGCAGCTTTAGTATTTGAAATCAATAATTTTCCGGTCTTCTTGTCTAATAGGGCTTGCTGATCCGGGTGAAGTATCGTTTCCTTTTGTTGGGTGCTGAGAGCCACTTTACCTTCGAGCAAACAAACTTTCGCTTCCAGATCATCCTGATAATTTCTGAAATTGAATTTGGTTCCTAATACCTTTACGTCCAGTTCATCAGTATGTACTTTAAAAGGAATATGTTTATTCTTGGTTACTTCGAAATAAGCTTCTCCGGTAAGATTCAGTGCCCGTTCGTTGATACCGAAGTCTTGCGCATAACTCATCTTCGAACCGGCATTGAGCCAGACCAGCGTCCCGTCCGGAAGATATAATTTGGTTTTTGAGCCGTATGGGGCTTCAATGGAAATTTGGGTTAACTGCTTGCGGATAACACTGTCTGGAAAGCAATCGTTCCGCAAATAAAGACAATGATAGTCATCGCGGCAGCATACATCCATGGGCGAAGTTGGAAAGTCTTGCGTTTATTGATACCTTGTTGGGTAGTTTCTCCGGTTCGTCTCAGGAATAGTTGATAAGCTCTGTCTTTGTTGAAGCTATGAACATCGTCTGCCTCATTCGAGGCGGCTATCCATACCTCCTGTATATCGGAGAAATATTTTCTGTTTTCTTCCGAGGCATTCAGCCATTCTTGAAATGATTGCATTTCTTCCGGTGTCAGGCTATTGGTCAGATATCCGGTAATCCAATCGTGGACTGTGTCTGTATGTAGTGATTGTTCATCCATAAATAATGATTGCCTTTATATATACTACAGTTTTTTAGAATAAGAGGGTAGGGTAAAAAGCGAGAAAAATGCATAAAAAAGTTCCAAATTCTTTCTTGAGTACTACTAATGCGTTCTTTATGTGATATTTAACCGTATTGACGGAGATGTCAAGTTCCTGAGAAATTTCTTCGTAGCTCATCTCTCGGAAGCGGCTCATCATAAATACCTGCTTGCAGACAGGGGGAAGTTTTTGAATCACTTCCTGAATTTTATGTTCCAGTTCTTTCTTTATTAGCGTCCCTAGAGGTTGCTGATTGTCTGGGATGATATTTTGCAGTTGGATTCCTGCCCGTTCCATAACAGAAAAACGGATTTCCACTTCTTGTTGTTTGAGAGCCAGATAATTCAGGCATTTATTACGTACGGCTATAATTAAGTAATTACGTAGAGGAGGAACAAGTTCCAGATTCTCCCTAATCTCCCATAAGTGAAAAATAACATCACTGACTATACTTTCTGCTTGTATTTTATCCTTCAGCATATAATAACTAAGTTTGCAGAGAGCAACATAATGATAGTCATACAAATACTTGTATGCCTCGTTGTCTCCTGCCTTTAGCTTTTTTATTATGATTTTTTCATCAACTGGATTCATAGTGTGCTTTTTCATCTCTGCAATATTCGGATAATATATTGAAAGATGCAAATTAATTGGAGGAAAAATACTCTCTCCCCATTTTCATTTATGATATATTCTTCCACAAACTAAAAACTGAGAATATGAAAAATTAATGATGATTACTGATTGAAATATGAATACATTTATATCTTGTGTTTTAATTAATTTTTTCATATTTTTGCAGGGTATTTTTGAATATTTGTGAAAGACATGAATGGTTTTGTAAAAATGGGAAGATGTTTGTTTTTTGTGCTTCTTCTCATAAGTAGTACTGTAAGTAAAGGGCAGATTTATAAGTATATAGGTCTGGAGGACGGTTTGAATAACCAAAAAATATACCATATCCAAAAGGATCAACGGGGGTATATGTGGTTTCTGACTCAGGAGGGGATAGACCGTTATGATGGCAAACATATCAAGCATTACAACTTTTCGGACGACAGTATGAAACTGGATTCACGTATTGCCTTAAACTGGCTCTACATGGACAGCGAAAATGTATTATGGGTAATCGGTCAGAAAGGTCGTATTTTCAGGTACGATTTGCAACATGATAAATTCGAACTGGTTTATGTGCATCCGGAGTTGATTAGAAATAAGTCGCAGGCATTTCTGAATTACGGTTATTTGGACAAGAGTGACCGTATATGGTTATGCTGTAAAGATAGTATTATCTGGTATAATATTCGTACCGGAACAACGACACATATGCCGGCGCCGGCTATTGGTGAAATAACTACCATTGAACAGGCGGATGGTAACCATTTTTTTATTGGTACGGGAAGCGGTCTGTTTCGTGCCGGAATAGGAGATGGGAGATTGAAACTGCTATCCGATGAAACGGTGGAAAGTATCAGTACACCAGTGCATGAACTCTATTATCATGCCGTCTCAAAACAACTGTTTATAGGAAGCTACAAAGAGGGTGTACTTATATATGACATGGAGGGGACAGGGAAAATCATTCCCTGTCAATCACCCAATAATGTAGAGATAAACCAGATAGTTGCTTTGAACGCTCATGAGCTTTTGGTAGCTACGGGTGGAAAAGGTGTATATAAACTGGATGTGAATACCTGTATGAGTGAGCCCTATATAACTGCCAATTATAGTAGTTATAACGGGATGAACGGAAACAATATCAATGATATCTATGTAGATGAAGAAGAACGTATCTGGCTTGCCAATTATCCTACCGGTATTACCGTTCGTAACAACCGTTATGGAAGTTATGACTTGATAAGGCATTCTCTTGGCAATAGCCGCTCACTGGTGAACGATCAGGTTCATGATGTATTGGAGGACAGTGATGGCGACCTTTGGTTTGCAACCAGTAACGGTATCAGTATCTATCAGACTGATACAAAAGAATGGCGTTCTTTTTTCAGTTCTTTTGATCCGGTACCTGATGATGAAAATCACATTTTCTTAGCGTTGTGTGAAGTCTCTCCCGGTGTGATATGGGCGGGCGGTTTTACATCAGGTATTTACAAGATAGAAAAGAAGAAGGGGTTTAAGATAAGTTACCTTTCTCCTGCTGCTATTGCAGGGGTACGGCCCGATCAATATATTTTTGACATAAAAAAAGACTCGGGCGGTGATATATGGTCCGGAGGGTATTATCATTTGAAACGCATCAATCTTGAGACTAAAAGTGTGCGTTTATATCCGGGAGTAAACTCTATCACTACCATTCAGGAGAAGGATTCCCGGCAGATGTGGATTGGTACCCGAATGGGGCTCTATCTGCTTGACAAACAATCCGGAGTTTACAGGTATATTGACCTGCCTGTTGAATCTCTCTATATATGCGCATTATACCAAAGAGAAGACGGAATTTTGTATATTGGTACCCGTGGAGCCGGACTTCTTGTTTATGACATTAATAAGAAGAACTTTATTTATCAGTACCGAAGTGACAACTGTGCGCTGATCTCCGATAATATTTATACAATTCTTCCGCGTCAGGACGGGAGTCTCCTGATGGGTACGGAAAATGGCATAACGATTTATTCACCTGAGGAGCACTTCTTTCGTAACTGGACACGGGAACAAGGATTGATGAGTGTTAATTTTAATGCAGGCTCTGCTACGACCTATAACAAAAGTGCGCTTGTTTTCGGGGGAAATGACGGTGCTGTCAAATTTCCAACAGACATACAGATACCGGAGCCACATTATTCGCGTTTGCTATTGCGTGATTTTATGATAGCTTATCATCCTGTTTACCCGGGTGATGAAGGATCACCTTTGGAAAAGGATATTGACGAAACTGACCGGCTGGAACTAGCTTACGGACAAAACACGTTTTCTCTTGATGTAGCTTCTATCAACTATGATTATCCTTCCAATATTCTTTTTTCATGGAAAATCGATGGTTATCATAAAGAGTGGAGCCGTCCGAGTCAGGATAACCGGATTATCATCAGAAATCTACCTCCCGGTAGTTATACATTACAAATTCGTGCCGTATCCAATGAAGAAAAATATAAGACTTATGAGACAAGAAGCATTCAGATTATTATAACGCCTCCTGTATGGGCCAGTGTATGGGCTATGGTGGGATATGTAATCCTGTTGGTGTTGGTTATGGGTATTATATTCCGTATCATCATGTTGCATAAACAGAAGAAGGTGTCGGACGAAAAAACACGGTTCTTCATTAATACGGCACACGACATACGTACACCGTTAACATTGATAAAAGCTCCATTGGAGGAAGTCTTGGAAAATCGCATGGGGGCTGAACAGGCACTACCTCATATAAATATGGCTCTTAAAAATGTGAATACATTACTTCAGTTGACAACCAACCTGATAAATTTCGAACGGATAGATGTCTACTCTTCCACTCTTTATGTTTCTGAGTATGAGTTGAATACTTATATGAATGATGTTTGCGCCACTTTCCGCAAATATGCCGAGATGAAGCATGTAAGGTTTGTTTATGAAAGCAATTTTGACTATTTGAGTGTGTGGTTTGATAGTGACAAAATGGGCTCTATTCTGAAGAATATTCTCTCAAATGCATTGAAATATACACCTGAAGACGGTAGTGTGTGTATTTACGCTTCCGAGGAAGGAAATAGTTGGAGTATTGAGGTGAAAGATACGGGAATCGGTATTCCAACGTGTGAACAGAAGAAATTGTTCAGAAACTATTTTCGGGGTAGTAATGTCGTTAATCTGAAGGTGACAGGTAGCGGAATCGGACTGATGCTGGTATACAAACTGGTTAAGTTACATAAAGGTAAGATTCAGATTCAGAGTGCTGAAAATCAAGGAACTTGTGTACGGATTACTTTTCCGAAAGGAAATAGCCATTTCCATAAAGCAAAATTTATCTCTCCCAAAACACCGGATGAACGTTTGGAGACTATTGTAACAGGTGATACGCCGGGATTGCCGGATATGGAGATATCCCGGATCAACAGTTCCTTGCAGCGTATTTTGATAGTGGAGGATAATGATGATTTGCGTAATTATCTGGTGGATATGCTTCGGACGGGTTATAATATCCAGTCCTGTCCGAATGGAAAGGAGGCTCTTATTATAATCCGGGAATTTAATCCGGATCTCGTCATATCCGATATAATGATGCCTGAGATGGGTGGAGATGAACTTTGTGCAACTATAAAGGGGGATCTTGAGATGTCTCATATTCCGGTTGTTTTGCTGACTGCGCTGGGGGATGAGAAACATATGCTCGAAGGATTGGAAATCGGAGCGGATGCTTATATTACCAAACCTTTTAGTGTGGGGATACTCAAAGCAACGATTAAGAACATACTAACAAATCGTGCTTTGCTCCGCCGGGTTTATAATAGTATCGAAGATGAAGAACCGAATTTTCCGGTTAATTGCACTAATACCTTAGACTGGAAATTCATTGCTTCTGTCAAGGAATGTATAGAGAAGAACATGGGGGATTCGGACTTTAATGTGGAAATGCTCAGCAACCTGCATTATATGAGTCGTACGAGCTTCTTCAACAAACTCAAGGCATTGACCGGCTATGCTCCGGCTGATTATATCCGGCTGATACGTTTGCAACATGCTGCACAGTTGCTGAAGCAGGGTGAATATACAATAACGGAGATTGCCGACAAGGTCGGATTCTCGGATGCGAAATATTTCCGTGAGGTATTTAAAAAGTATTATGGAGTAAGTCCGAGTAAGTATGTAGAGGCGGAGAAGATACATTCTCAGTCTTCAGAGCAAGACTGACTAGTAAAAAGCCCTGTAAGAATGATTGGTTCTCACAGGGCTTTTTCTATGTCTTAATTTTATGGAAAAGGGGTACTTAAATTTATAACATCTTATTAGAACCAAGTATAATCAACATGGTATATCCAAGTATCAGTCCGATAATTCCCATGATTATACCGACTTTCTCCATATCCTTTTGTTGAATCATGCCTGTGGCATGTGCCAAAGCGTTGGGCGGAGTACTGATAGGCAATATCATTGCTAATGATGAACCGATTGCCACTCCGATCAATAAAGTTTCTACACCTCCCAGCGAAGACAGGTTCTCACGCATACTGCTTCCCGCAATGGCAAGAATGGGAACGAGCAATGCGGCAGTCGCCGTGTGTGAGATGAAGTTTGCCATGGCGTAACAAATCAGTCCGGAGCCGACAATCATTAATACAGGAGGCCATGTGTTGAATGGGATTGCTTCGATCATGTGTTTGGCGAGTCCGGTTTCCTGTAAGGCAACCCCTAGTGCGAAGCCGCCGGCTACCATCCAGAGTACGCTCCAGCTGATTTCTTCCAGGTCGCGTTTGGTGATAACTCCTGTTATACAGAATACGGCTACCGGAATCATGGCTACCACGTTGGAGTTAACTCCTGTCACCTTGTCGAACATCCATAATACGACCGTGATGGCGAAAGTAATATAAACTACGATCGAACGCCAGTCCTTTTTTGCTTCGCCTTCAATTTGTAATTCAATATTCTTTTGTTTGAAAGGGAACAACCGCAAAAGAATAAACCATGCAATAAACAGTACGATAATGGTGTAAGGCAGCATAAAACTCATCCATTCTCCGAAGCCGATATTCAAGTTCAACCCTTCCGGATCATTCAGGTATTTTAGTGCAATGGCGTTGGGTGGCGTACCGATAGGAGTTCCCATACCGCCTACATTAGCAGCTACGGGAATGGCCATGGCCAGACCGATTTTTCCTTTGCCGTCTGCCGGAAGTGCCTTTAATACAGGGGTGAGGAAAGTGAGCATCATGGCAGCTGTAGCCGTGTTGCTGAGGAACATTGAAAATGCAGCTGTAACAAGAATGAATCCTAATAATACATAGCGTGATTGTGTTCCGAAGGGGCGTAACATGACACGTGCCAACAATACGTCCAGACCGCTTTTGGTTGCAGCAATGGCAAGTATGAATCCACCGATAAATAACATGATGATAGGATCGGCAAAGCAGTGCATAATGGACTTATATTTAACTGTCTGTCCCAATTCTCCTGCTGGAATATCTTGAGTGAGGAACCATAAACTGCTGTCGGAAACGGTAAGTAATAGTAATACGACAATCAGTACGGAAGTAGTCCATGCAGGGACAGCTTCGAAAACCCACATAAGTGTGGCAAAAATAAAGATAGAAATCAGTCTTTGTTCTATAACGGTTAACCCTTCTATACCAAATGTGTCGATAGGGAGGAGCCATAGAATAAGGGAAATGGTAATAGCTACGGTTAACTTAATACATCTGGCCACTGTCTGATTCTTTGCCAACCGTCTGGCTTTCTTTAAATCCTGATAAGCTTCCACTAGATGGAAGCCATGAAAAATCTTGTACATAATATTAGTTTAAGATAAAATTAAAAAACGGTGCAAAAATAGCTTTTTATTCTATATGTCATAATTTAGCGAGAAAGTTTTTTCAAAGCCTTTCCTATTAAAATGTTTTTAAGGGAGTATTATAGTAGGTTGCTAATTTATTATTTTTATTTTTGTACCGTTCTTTTGTTGATTTGATAATAACTATAATTAAAACCATGAAAAAACTGACAGTCTTACTAATGTGTGTATGTTGTGTATTTACTGCACAGGCACAAAAGCAATTTACTCTGAATTCTCCGGGCGGGAATCTGCAAACTACTATTACCATAGGCGATCAACTGACTTACGATATTACTTGTGACGGACGGCAGATTCTGGCTCCCTCGCCGATAGCCATGTCGTTGGACAACGGAGAAGTATGGGGTGAGAAAGCGAAATTGTCCGGTACTTCCCGGAAAAGTGTTGATCGTATGGTGTCTTCTCCCTTCTATCGTGCTAATGAATTGAGAGATCATTATAATGAACTGACATTGCGGTTTAAAAAAGACTGGAATGTGGAATTTCGAGCATACGATGACGGAATCGTTTATCGCTTTGTTAGTCGGGCTAAGAAGCCTTTCAATGTGCTGGATGAGATTGTTGACTATCAGTTCCCGTTTGATGCGGTTGCTTCCGTGCCTTATGTGAATAGAGGAAAGGACGGTGATTACGAATCTCAGTTCTTCAACTCTTTTGAAAATACATATGTTACAAATAATCTGTCTAAACAAAATAAGAAGCGTTTGATGTTTCTGCCGCTAGTGGTGGAAGCCGGTGATGGGGTTAAGATTTGTATTACCGAGTCCGATCTGGAGAATTATCCGGGGCTTTTCTTGTCTGCTGCTAAAGGTGAAAATCGGTTGAGCGGCAAATTTGCTCCATATCCGAAGCGTACTGTTCAGGGCGGACATAACAAACTTCAGATGTTGGTGGCAGAACGCGAGGATTATATAGCAAAGGTGGATAAGCCCAGAAGTTTCCCATGGCGCATGGCTATTGTGACTACTTCCGATAAAGACTTGGCGTCAAGTAATCTGAGCTATTTGCTGGCTGCGCCTTCACGCTTGTCGGATCTTTCATGGATCAAACCCGGCAAAGTGGCTTGGGATTGGTGGAACGCATGGAACTTGGATAGTGTCGATTTCGCTACCGGAGTGAATAATGCTACTTATAAAGCATATATTGATTTTGCTTCGTCAAAGAGTATAGAATATGTGATACTTGATGAAGGTTGGGCGGTCAATCTGAAGGCGGACCTGATGCAGGTGGTGAAAGATATTGATTTGAAAGAGTTGGTAGATTATGCCGCTGACAGAAATGTAGGTATCATTCTTTGGGCAGGTTATTATGCTTTCGAACGTGATATGGAGAATGTCTGCCGTCATTATGCTGCAATGGGGGTGAAAGGCTTCAAAGTCGACTTCATGGACCGTGACGATCAGGAAATGACCGCATTCAACTACCGGGCCGCCGAGACTTGTGCTAAATATAAGATGATCCTCGATTTGCACGGCACACACAAACCGGCAGGTCTGAACCGTACTTATCCGAATGTGTTGAACTTCGAAGGGGTAAACGGACTGGAGCAGATGAAGTGGAGCCCGGCTTCACTCGATCAGGTGAAATATGATGTGATGATTCCTTTTATTCGTCAGGTTTCCGGTCCTATGGACTATACACAGGGCGCGATGAGGAATGCTTCGAAAGGTAATTATTATCCTTGCAATTCAGAACCGATGAGCCAGGGGACACGTTGCCGGCAGTTGGCTTTGTATGTGGTGTTCGAGTCACCTTTCAATATGTTATGTGATAACCCGAGCAACTATATGCGCGAGCCGGAATCAACAGATTTCATAGCTGCCATTCCGACTGTATGGGATGAAAGCATTGTGCTTGACGGTAAAATGGGAGAGTACATTGTCACTGCACGCCGGAAAGGGGATGTCTGGTATATAGGCGGAATTACTGATTGGACGGCCAGGGATATCGAAGTCGATTGTTCTTTTTTGGGAGATAAGGCATATAACGCCACTTTATTTAAAGACGGAGTCAATGCTCACCGTGTCGGACGTGACTATAAACGGGAATCTTTCTCTGTAAAGAAGGATAGCAAGTTGAAAATTCATCTGGCTCCCGGAGGAGGTTTTGCACTTCAAATAAAATAGCCGTTTTAAGGTATAATAAAAAGCTATGTCATAGGTATGGTTTGAAACTGATTCGGTGCTGCATCAGGGCTTTGATACAGCACCGAATTTTCTTTGTTACGATAATGCCGCAATGGCTGTACCTATCAGATTCGCATTATTCATACTTTTTATATCAACTGTAACATCTTTCAAACCGAACAAGTCGAAAAGCTCCTTTAATTTCTCTGTAACAATACTGTGATAATTCTTATCTTTTCTGTTCTCACTCCAGAAAAGACTGCCTTCAGCCACCAGGCAAATCCTACGTATATCTTTATTGTATGATTTCAACAACATGACAAGCCCTGTAATTGAAGCGGCCACCAACTGTGCCGATCTGGTATATATCCATTGCGCCACTTGTACATATACATCCTTGTATATATCCGGATAGTTCATGATAGCGGTAAGTTTTTGCGCATCAAATTTTTCTTCAAATTCTTCTAAAGGAAAAGTTGCTTTTAAAATATCTCCCAGATACATACCGGATACTGCTTTCTCGAAACGTTGTTTTCTGGGGTTACCGGAAATTACATCGACTGTATTATCCACTCCGGTAAGAAATGGCGGATGAAAATTCCCGGATTCCAAATTGACGGGAATCATGCCTTGAATATTATCCGCTGGATTCAGCTTTTTTATTTTGTCGGCTGGGATGAAAGTAGCCATATTAGTGCCTGTTCCTACAATCAGTCCTATATATGCATCATAACTGTTGTCTGTAAGTCCTGCAAATAAACTGGCTACGGTGTCATTCAATACTTTTATATCCGTAAACTTGATTTTATTCTTTTCATTCAGGTAGTTGAGTAGGGGATTCCCGATATATTTTCCAATCATCTCTTTGATGTCAACTCCCTTTGTCCAGCGCAGCAGTTTTGCATCCCCGCCGGGCACGGATTCGGTCGGATAAGAAAAGCAATAGCCGATAGGCATTTCCTCCTCCCGTTTTATTCCGGTGATCATATCTGCCAACTCTTTAAATAATTCCTCTTGGGTATACCCCAGCGATTTCATGATCGACATATCTTTCTTCCAACCATTGTTGGGATGAATGTCCGGTACCGATTTGCTGAAATCAACGAGTGCTACCCGATAATTGGTTCCTCCGAGATCAAGCACAAGTGATTTACCGTTGATATTGTCAGCCTTCGGAGTAATAAAGGTAGGAATGCATTGGATTTCAGCGTTTTCAGTGTTCAATCCTTTTTCTACTTTTTCTTTAAATGAACGGGCTATTGCTTTGAGCTGTTCATTATCTAACTTAAAAATATTTTTCTCCATGATATTGACTTTTTAATCTATATAATATGTTTATGTATGAATAACAACTAAAGCTTTGTTTTGCTTCTCTCTTTTTTATTTAGTAACTATTCTTATTCTCTCTCACCAACTTCCTCCACCTCTGAAACGCCCTCATCAAGGTTTATTCCTGCATCACTTCTTCCATTTCATAATGTTCCACAAAGAGATGCATCGACTTTTTATACATTATTCTTATTATTATAAAACAACATTGGAATTTAGATTGGATTTCTTGGTATGGACATAGTGAAATGTGTTTTTTGGCTTATGATGAATCAAAAAATAATCAATATAAACCTTTTTTTTCCTATGGTTTGACGGAAAATGTTGATGGACATTTGGTAGGAACATCATTTCATAATTTTGATATGCCGCTTATTAGGTATGATACAGGGGATTTGATTGCTTCTGAAAATAGAAAAGGGCAATTAATGGAAGCATTTTCAATTACACAAGGAAGGAATGCCAACGCTTTTTCAGTTTCATATCTCATATTCTCATGTTTTTTGTATAACTAATTTGTTTTCAATTAATTAATTTATGAGAAATAAAAAGGAACGGAGTTATTTCTCATAGTTTTTCTGTTTTTTCCCTCATAATTGAGTTATTTCTCATAGCCCCCTTTCCTGTTCTTTCTTCTCTCTACTCCATATTTTTCTCCTGCCATATGCTTCTTTTTCTGCAGTCTTCCCTTTAATACCATATGCTATGTTCATGTTTTTTTAATATTACGTCTTTCTCCTTGTGCTTTTCCCCTATCCTCTCTTTTGTTCCACTCCGGTACCCGGGCTTTTTCACTCCGGTGGCCGGTTCTTTCCACTGAAGTGTCCTGTCCTGTTCACTGTAGTGGAACGAACAGCATGTCTTTTCGATTATCCGTTATTCTCCTCCTTCCGGAAGGATGATTCCCCTCAGGGGTAGGTGGTATGTAAATGTCGGAATGGGTAATTCCCCGCTTTTTATATCCGGCCTGTTTTTTTTAGTACCGAATAAATCTGCCTGCATTACTTGTTTCTTTGTTTAGTGCTTTCCTCCCTCGTTTAAATATAATAATGTGTATAGTTTTGTATTCTTCCCTTCGTAGCTTCTTGTATAGAAACGGCGGTGTTCTTGAAGCAGCCTATCAATCAGCAAGTTAGTCAGATTATAAAAAAATAATCAGAAAAAAGAGTGATATATATTTGTTTTGTATCCTGAAAGGGAGTACTTTTGCACCCGCTTTCCGAGAGAAGAAAGCCTTGATGAAAATGACTTAGTGACAAAGCGCAGGACTGCTTGACTCAAGAACAAAAAAACTTCCGAAAAGTTTTGGAATATAAATAAAAAAGTTCTTATCTTTGCAGTCCGATTCGCAAAGAAAAGGTGTTTTGCTTGTTCTTCTTTCTATTTATTCTTTCCCTTTCGCATAGAGAGTCTGAGAAACGGATAAAAAGAAAAACTGAAAAAAAACTTCCGAAAAAGTTTGGTAGTTAAAAATAAACCTCTTACCTTTGCACCCGCTTTTGAAACGGAAGCGACAAGTTCTTTGAAATATTGATAAACAATACAAGTAGTACAAGAAAAGATAGAACCGTCAATACAATCTGTTATTTATGTTTATCTATATGTAATAGATACAGGTATTTAGAATGAAGTCAATAAATTGTACGGCATCCTGAACAGAGCTATAACCGGCACATGCCGATTAAAAAATACTTTTACAATGAAGAGTTTGATCCTGGCTCAGGATGAACGCTAGCTACAGGCTTAACACATGCAAGT
>ENA-ORTG01000561-ORTG01000561.1-human-gut-metagenome-genome-assembly--contig:-NODE-561-length-40010-cov-42.323063_pt1 | contig 40010 bp, 68 predicted proteins | sample MGYA00241906_ERZ509176 | MGnify/ENA primary metagenome ERZ509176 (study PRJEB26280, sample SAMEA2338811) | human gut metagenome | biome: human gut; feature: human-associated habitat; material: faeces...
TTTTGAACAAATTTCTTTCCCTATAATCGTCGTCGCTTTCCTTGTCCGTCCCGCCTGCGCCGTCGCCGGTAGCAACCGCAGAAGTCAGCCCGTAATAGCTGCCTACGAAATCAAAAACAGTCCCCTCGTCAACATTACCGTCTACACCGGGCGAATCGCATTTAAATGTTACGTCAACGAACCCCTCTTCTGGTATATTTTTATTTTCGGTGCAGGTAAAAACAAGATTGCTAAATGTAATCTTTACATCGGTGCCGACCATTTGATTTGGATACCCCTCAACCCTAACCGGAACAGTCGCATACGTCGCTTGTTTACGGTCAAGCCCTACATCTGCCCCGCATAAATCAAGGTCGTCGCCGGTTGCGGTCGTTGCAAAAGCTCTATTCAAAAGAGTGTCAATCTGCGTTTCTTGAACAGCTGAAAACTCATAACCCACGGCCCCGATAATATCTTGGCCGAACGTTCCCTCGGTTTTATTTTCTTGAAGTTTTAGCCGTGCGTTCATATCCGCAACGTAATCATCTTTTAAACTCATTGCATAAGCTCCCGTGTCAAGGTTGTTGTCAATTTGCCGTAAACAGTCGTTACGGTTGCCTGAATATTCATAACGCTGCCGGTTTGATTAAAAATAAAGTCTGAAACGCTTAAAATATACGGGTTGCAGATTAGCGCCTCGGTGATAATTCTTTGCAGTTCTGATTTTCGAACATCTGAATTAACAAAGCGCGCGATCAAATTATTAAACTCGTTTCCGTATTCTGGCGTGTAGGCCAAATATGCAAACAACTCCGTTTCCGGGTGTAATGCTTTCCAAATCCATATTTCCAGCGCGTCATTTTTAAAAACCAGATAGGGCATTTTATTTTTAAGCTTTAATTCCTTTTTTTCATAATCATACGCCCACTCGGCAAAAATAGGCAGCGTGTCGGCGCTTATTGCTACATCCGGCTGTATATTATCATCAATAGTTAAATTTTGCGGAATAAAAGGAAAATCATTCGTTGCCATTTGTGCCCTCTCCCTCTGTTTTAACAACCATTGATATTTTTGACAATACGATTATTTTATTTTCTCCGATTTTCTGAACCGCGACTAAATCGCCAACGTGCAGAATAAACCTATTATGCCATTGTTTGAAGTAATTATAAAATTCTTTGATGAAATCAGGTATTGTACCGGAAATTGTAGCGGTATAGTCTGCATTTGGCGTACTTTGAGCAATCCACGGTTGCGGGGCCATTCCCTGAATGTTTTGTTGTCCTGCCATAGCTCCGTCAACATCAAGGTTTATGTTTTCATCAAGCAATAATTCATTACAATACAGGGTGTCGTTTTCAATACTAAAATCAATCTCGCGAAAACGTACCGTTAACGGTTTAAGGCTCCGTACAATGCCGACGTTGGCCAATGCCCTAGATTTAAGCATTTTCCGGTTTTGCTCCGTTATCATTTTATACAGCTGGGTTTCCCAGCGTTCCCCTTTAGCCATTATAAGCAACTCCCAAGCGTGTTTCATGGACGTTATCAAACCAAGTATGCTCGTCGTTGATGATAAAAAATTTACCAACAAAGCCCGTTTTTGGCTCTGCAATTAAGACGTTTTTCCCGGTGATACATTTTACATCGCCGTTTATGATTATACTCCCCGTTTTATCAACCCCGTGCAGCTCCGGCAAAATTAAAACATCGTCTTCCGTGTAACGTTCCGTTTCTACTTCCTGAAACAATCCGAATTTCTGTAAATCGGCTTGATTCATTTTAGTTGTCAAAACAGAACCCTCGTCATCAACAATAACAATGCGGTTTATCATCTGTTCAATATTTTCCGAATACTCGGCCTCGCGTATATTAGTATCGCTGCTTAAATTAGCCACGGTTAAAATATCGCTGGGCAAGTCTAGATAAACGTTTGAACCAAGCGCGCGGATATTATAAACCGGCAAGTCTAAATCTTTCCGTATCGATTTGGCCAAAACTTCATAATATGTTAAATCACCGGTAGCAATGATTTGTTGGTTTGTGTGGCCGAACGTAATTAAACTTGTCAAGCCGAAGACGTTGCAGACTTGCGCGCATATCTGGGTTGCTGTTCCTACATATCGCCCCGAGGCAGTGCTGCGCAATAAATTATTTAATAAATCGTAACAATCAACTTCGTATTTTTTAGTCGTGGTGTTATAATTCGTTATGTATGCCATACCCTGAAACAATAAATTATTGTTATCGTCATACATCGTTATTTTATCGCCTACGCGTGTGCTTTCTTCCATAGGTAGATATACGAATGAAAGCGTACGGGCTGCCTGCTGATAATCTCCGCCCCAGCGAATATACGTTTTTGTTAAAATTTCCTTGCCGTTCCGGTAAATTCTCATCGTCGCGCCTCATAGTTTTAAAATCTGGCCGGCAATATCGCTGTCAATAGTCAAACCGTTCTTTTCTGCAATAGCTGTCCAGTTCGCACTATCGCCGGTGTATTTAGTCGCAATTGAATATAAATCATCGCTTGATTTGGCCAAAACCGTATCAGCTAATGCACGAACAGACGAACGAGAAGTTAAACCGCTGGCAAGAATTGATAAAACGGAATTAACAGCCGTGCTGGTTGTCGGGTCGCGGTGTTCGATAAAGTCCAGCTGGTAAAAAATTATTTCGCAGCTTTCCCGAACAACCGGCTCGAATCTCTGAATCTTCATCAACTCGTTAAAGTAATCCGAAATGACTACACGGATAAGGTCTTTTTTTTCCTGCCACGTTTTAATTTTACTTATCGCTGATTGCCGAGTGATAATATTATTGATTGCTCCGGTGATTAAATTTGTATATGTCGTATCAGTATTAGCCAAAGCGTCATCATTTAAAAAAATGCTGTTAATCGTCAATGTCTTGCAACGACGGTCCCCGATTATTGCTACTTCCCCGAAATCAATTACATTATGCTGCGTCAAATTCATTTCAGCAGGCAGCGCAATTTCATTCGGATTTATCGGCAGCGTTAAAATTTCGCCCCGCGTCTGATTGTGGAAATAAACTGTCATACGCTTAGCCATTTTTAGAAACTCCCCGTATTACTGAAAGCCATTTGTAATTGTTTTGTGAGGCTCTGCCCGATTTTTTCAATGTCCGCCTCTTCTCGAACTGTGCCGTTTAAAGTAAAGTTATTGGTCATATTCGTAGTATTATTTGTCGTATTTTGCGTTGGCCTCTGCATTGCTGATATTTTCGCAATATCTTTTCCATAACGAGATTGATCCGAAAATGCGCCAGCAATTCGATTAACAAAGCCCTGTACTTGCTTGTCAATAGGCTCTTTGGCCTGAACGTCTTTAAATCTGTCCTCAATTGTTTGGCCATAAGCGAATTTATCGGCTTTGATTGACAAAATCCGGTCTTCGATTGTTTCCCCCGGCATAAGAGGTTTTACGGTCGGTTTAATTTCTTTCGGGGCATAATCACCCGACCAAGCACCGCCGATTGATTCCCGAAATCCTCTGCCCTCTGAACCGCTGTTAAACATATTTGTCAAAATTTCGCTGGTCTTTTCAGCAATTTTATATAAAGCAGTCAACCCAGCCACAATTTTAGTTATCGTGAAAATTACCGGGTGTTTTTCAATAACCGTTAATGCCGTTGCAATTGAGCCAAGCGCGCCGACTACGGTCGGGGCGACGATTGCAATGCCCCCGGCGGTCAAAATATAATCTTGCGTTGAATCGTCCAAAGAATCAAACTTATCGACTAAGACAATAAGTTTTTCGATAATATTTGAAACGTGCGGCAATAGCTTTGTTCCGAGCTTAATTCCAAGAAGTTCGACGTTATCGATTAAAGTTGATAAACGGCCCGACGCTGTTTTACTCTGTTTTTCCATTAAACCGTAGAATTTTCCGCCTGCCGATGTGGCTTTCATCATCGCCCGTTCTACCTGCTCGAACGAGATTTTGCCCTTGCTCATTCTATCCTTTAACCGCGACATAGATATACCGGTTTGTTCCGATATAATTTTAAGCGGGTTAAAACCGGCGTTAACCATTTGCAAAAGGTCTTGCCCCATCAATTTACCTGTAGCCTGAACCTGCGCAAAGGCCAAAGCCAAGCTGTCAAACCTTTGTTTGTTTCCGCCTGCAATATCGCCAAGCATACGCAGCGCAGGAATAATTTTTTCGGCACTATAACCGAAGTTTAAGAGCAATTTCGCATTATCGGTTAAACCTCTCGTTTCAAGCGGGGTTTCAGCTGCCAACTTCTGAATATCAGCCACCATTTTTTGGGCTTTATCTGCACTGCCGAGCAGCGTTTCAAAAACCGAAAGCGTGTTCTCCATATCCATAGCAAGCTTAACCATTGCCCCACCTGCTGCAATAAGCGGCAGCGCGATTCTCGTTTGCCCCCAGTGTCCTACATCTTTCGCAATTTTCCCGAACTTTTCCAAAGAAAACGAGGTTTTTTTCGTCTTCTTGTCAAAGTTATCCATACCGGCAGCCATTTTAACCAGCTTGCCGCTTACTTCATCGCGTAATCGTAAAACGTCTTCAAAGGTTGCCATTGCCTTTTTTCTCCCACCAAAACAAAGCGCTGGCCAAATAAAAATCGCGCTCAACCGGTTTTAAAGATAATACCTTGTTCGGGTCAATCCCCCGTTCAAGGTAATAGGACGCCAAAAACAAATTGACGTCCGTTTTAATCAGTTTTTTAGTTCGTCCACGGGGTCGTCGTCTTTTTTAGGCGTTGACATTCCGTTGATTTCGTAAATTTTCAAAATAATATCCGCAATATCATCGGGTTTAAACAGGTATTCGATAATATCATAATAAGACTGGATTAAACCTTTTTCTTTTGCCGGGACTGCAATTTTTTTTAAGTCCATGCAAGAATAAATAGTTTTAATCATTTCAGGCGTCAGCATATCGCCGATTGTAACCTTTTTAATCCTTTGGGAATAAATCAGGTCGCGGCGCTCGCTATGCGTTAACGTTCTGATCTCCATATCTTCATCAAGGCTTTTAATGTGAACGATATGTTTTTCTTCTGGCCGGTTTTTTTCGGCCTCAATCACTTTTAAATATTTTTCAATATCCATACTAAGCCTCGTTAAAAACTTGGTCGTTTACCTGAACTTTTGACGGCGGGAAAGCAAAATTTAAATCCTTTTCGATAATTTCGCCTTTCGTCATAGCCAAAAACGGGACTTCATCAAAAGAAACCTCGTTAATGGTATAGCCCTCTTGCTGGCCGTTTGCAGCTCCCGGGTCTTTTAAGTTCGTTTCAATTACGAAATGCGGCTCTTCACCCTTAGCCAGGTATTTTTGTAAAATACTGGCACAAGTCGAATAAACCTCTTGAATGGTTGCTGTTCCCGTTCCTTGATGTGAAACTTTGGTACGTTTCAGGTCAAGCCCCTCGTAATATTCTGCATAGTTATTTTGGACACTGGCGGTAATTGAAGAGAATTTTGCAACCTCTTCCCCGTCAAGCCAAACCTTGCCCCAAGTGCCGACCAGCGGCGCGCGTTCTCCTGCCATAGTTTAAGCCTCCTCAAATAAATTAAAGTCAAGGTCAAGGTCTTCCATAACATCAGTAGGCGCACAAGAGCCGTCAAGCCCTACATACGAACCGGTGTTATACTGTAAAACCTGCTGTGTTGTCATATCTGCCGTGCTTATGCCCTGCCCCTCAAGATATGCCTTATTTTTGTCGTATGAAACAGACACTTTATTAGTCATATTCTCGTCAAGCAGTTCCGGCGTCAAGCCCTGCAAATAAGAGTTGATTGCCCCGCAAAAACGAACTTTATTCGCATAATCGTTAACATATTTGCCAACATAGCTATCGCGGAAAGTTGTTACAATATCCTCGGCTATAAGGTCAAGAGTTGAAACAATGCGGATTTTCTGAAAATCAGCCGTTACGCCGTCGGTCAATGTCGTCAAGCTGTTAACTGCGCGGCCGAGCTTATACTCGCCATTTTTAAACAGCGGAATTAAATGCCCTGCGTCGGCTGCAGCGTCTGGATTTTCCAAAATATCGCAAGACACGATTTCATCAAGCTTGGTATAAGTTGCCGAAATCGTATCAGACAAGCCCGCCAAAATGCCCGCAATACGGCAGGTATATTCTGCGCCTGTATAAGATTCTTCTGTGCCGGTAAAGTTCAATTTAAGATTTTCGCAGCCGTCAAGTTCAATAATGCGCTGGCTGTCTGCCTCGGTAGACGGCTTGTAAAAAATAGCCTTTCCGAACGCGTCAAGACTTTTCCGGGCTTTTTCCAAATAATCCTGAATTGCTGTCATACCGGCAGCGTTAGCCGCAGGCATAGCCAGATAATTAAACCGCAACTTTTTAAGCAATGCTACAGTGTCCGCAATTTCTTCCTGCTGTTTAATCAGGATTACTTTATACGGACCGCCCAAAAAGCACATCTGTAAAAGTTTATAAGTTTTAGCGTCAACTTCATCAGTCTTTACGTCGGAAAATGTCGCATAAGTTTTAACATTTTCCGATAGCGTTTCATCATTCAGAACAAGCGCGGCAATTCCCTGCTGGGAGCGGGTGATTGCTGTAACGGCTTTTCTGTGAAATTCAATGACGAAACTCGGCTGTCCTTGTCCTGCCATTTCAATCCTCACTTTCAAAAGTTAAATCCAAGGTTCCCATTTTTTCATCGTTATCGTACGCAATTTTATCGACAGTGTCAACTTGGTAATTCGCGGAAAATGAAATTTGCAAATAACCGTCAACAATCCGATGTTCAAAATCATCATTCGGCGTAATAATATAGCTTTTTTCACGCCGTTTATACTGCAAGCCTTTTTTTAACGGCTCTATGATTGAATCGGCGAACTCGTAAAGCTCCAAATCGTCGGTTTCCGCGGCGTACGCAAATTCAATTACAATTTCGGCGTGTATATCTGCATAAAAGTTTTGGTCTGCTGTGCTGCTCGTAAAAAGCGGGAAATACACCACCATAAACGGATATTCAACCGAACGAACGCGGCCGAAAAATATTTTAACGTCTTTTTCCTGAAAACGCAAATTTCCAAGAGTACGACTAATTGCTTGTGCAAGTTCTACCGGATCACTCACTTTATAACCCCCCGTAATAAATCAGTCATAACAGGCTTTATTTTGGATTGTGTCTTTTTAATGCTGATTAAGCCAACAAACCGTCCCCGCGTTTTCTTTCCGGTATCTCTGCCTGTCCTGGTAACAATGCGGTGTCCATATTCCAAATGGCTCGCATATTCGGCCTCGTTTATACATTTAACAGACGTGTCCAAACCGGATTTTTCAACTTCTGCCGTCCAGCTTCGCTGATAGTTTCCGGTTTTAACGAGATTCTGCGCAGATGTTTCTTTTTTAGCCTCGGCCACAAAGGTTTTAGCCGCAGTATCGCCCACATCTTCAAAAATAGCCGATACTGCGCTTTTTCTTTCCAAATAAACCTTTTTTGCGTCCTTAAACTTCACGTGCAGCCTCCGCGATAGGCTCAAACGAGCATTGTGTTTGAGCTGTCATTGTGTAAATTTTGGTTTGTCCGGCATAAAGTTCTAAATTCTCACCGGCAGCCGTTTTAATAATGATTTTATCGTTAATCTGCAAACGGTATCGGGGCGAATAAAACAAAACAAAGTCTTTATTTACAGCCGTCGCCTGCTCTTTTATATAAATTTGATGTAGCCTATTATTAACGGCCAAATGGCATTTTATACCGGTATAAACCTCGGTCAATTCGTTCTTGCTGTAGCCGCTATTCCCTGCAACAACCTGCTGCCTATATACTGCGGCGGTATCATTCCAAAATATTCGTGGTGTCATTTTCTTTCGATTCCTCTACTCCTAAAATTTTACGCCAACGCTGCAAAAGATTTTTTTCATCAAAGGCATTGTCCGAGGCTGAATAAGTAATGGACATATCCAATTCCTTATAGCTCGTAACCTTTTGCGCATTTAACCCGTTTTCAAGATAATTTGCAGCAATACGGGCAACAACCCGCTCCATACAAAGCGGTATATCGTCGCGGTTGCAATATGCCAAACATTCATCAATTACAACGTCAACTTCAAAATCTTGAGTTTCTGAAAGTTCGTCAATAGCATTTAAGATTTTGACGTAACCTTTTATTCTCTCTCGCTGTTCTTCTGTAACCATTTAAAAACCTCTTGCCCTTATTTTATGCAGAATAAAAAAAAAGACAATACAAAAAAAGACGGCAGCTAAAAACTGCCGTCCGAGACTTAATGAACTTCAGGTAATCATAATAATAAACATACAGCGGAGAATATGAAAAAAATAATCAGTAACCGTTTTTATGCAAAATCAATTTAAAATCTTTTCAATGTCTTTTTCAAGATTTTTCTTTGCATTATCCCCACCGTTGCCCGATTCCTGCTTTTCAGGGTCGTTCTCCGGTTTGGCATTCTGATTATTTGCGGAGGCTCCGGCAGTTTGAGAGCTGCCACCGTTGCCCGATTCCTGCTTTTTTGCTCGTGCAGGCTTTACAACTGCATAGCCTTTACTTTCATAAATTCCACGGTCTTTATCTTCAACCGTTACGATTTTATTCAGTCTTCTCATTACTACCATTTTAAGCCCTTTCATTTAAAAATTTACGCTTAGTCTGCACTGTACGCCGTAGCGTCTTTAGATACAAATACGCTGTCAACCTTTCCGGTCAAGCCGTTCGGGAAAATAAACGTATCCCATAACGAACGATTTTGATACAGATCGCCATCACCCTCGGTATGCGAACCACGAGCGAAATAATAGATGGAGCTAATCTTCGGCACGGTGTGTACCATATCCAAAGCCGCAAACAAAACGTTAATTGCCTTTGAAGTGCTGGCTACAGGTGCAAAGCCCTCGGTAAAGCTAAAACTATCGTAGAAACGATCAGTTGCCAGAACTTCGATAAGCGGAACGCCGTTAAGTTTTGCAACGCGGGTTTCAATAGACATCGGGCCGGAAAGATTAACGATTTCAACCGTTTTAGACAATTCCGTTGACTGCGCGATTAAGTCCATAATTTCGGTGCGAACATAACCGACAACCGTTCCGCGCTGGCGGTAAAGTTTCAGATTTGTTTTGCCCAAAAGTCCTACAAGTTTAGTATAAACGTTTGCAGCCGTCCAAGTAGACAAATCAGCCTCTTCGCTCAAGCCAGAAGTCGCCGCAGCCGACGCAATTTTAGAAAACGTATATGCGTCAATTTCCGGAATCTGATTGTCGTTTACAAACGAACGTGTAACGTTCATCATTGCGGCAGTCTGCGCGGTTTCGTCAACATCGGCAGCGTCAACCAAAAACGAAATATCGCGGTCGTGTTCAACCGTAAATTCGTGGTCTTTTTGTGTGATTGTTCCTTTATTCCAGCCGCCCTGCCGACTATGGTCTTTATACCCGGATGTATTCATCTGGGTAAAGTGAAAAGTCTTTGCTCCGAGCCACTGTACATTGCTTTCAATAAACGGAGATGTAAGCGCCCCCTGCTGAATGGCCTCTAAAATCTGGCCTGAATATTTTTCAGCATAATTCATTGTGTGTGCCATTTTTAAAAATCCTTATTTTTTGGGTTGAAAATTGAATCGATTACGTGTCTGAATAAACGGGTTATTATCACCGCCCGTTTTTTCGATATTCGATCCGCCTTTGGGTGTGTGGGCATTTATGCGTTTGTTAACCTCTTCCAAAACAGCGTCATCGAAAGCCTTTTTAAAATTCTGCATTTCAGCCTTGGCAATTGAAAGCTCCATACCGGCAAACAGTTTTTGCGAAATTTTAGCATTGATTCCGCTTTCCTTAAAAAGCTTATCGATTGCGTCAGTATGTTCGCGCTCCTGTTTTTCCTTTTTCAGGCTTTCCAGCTCTGCCTTGAGCTTGTCCTCTTCGTGTTGTTTCAGCTGCTCCGCGGTCATCTTCGCCTTTTTTTCAACTTCATCAAGATCAAGCTTGTGTTTGCTGTTCAGCTCCTGCAATTCTTTTGCGTGCTTATCATTAACAGCCTTTAATCGCAGTGAAATAAGCTCGTCAATTTTTTTTTGCTGTTCTGCGGTAAATTCAATTTTGGCGTTTTCGTTTCCGTCTGCGCCTGCATTCTCGTTTCCGCTATTGTTCTGGTTTACGTTTTCATCAGTCATAAAAAAACCCCCTATAATTTCCGTTTACGCTCGTCAGCTGCCCTTATGTTGCGTTAAAAAAAATTTTTAGTCAAGCCCATATTTACGATAAAGGGCTTTAATATTTATCACGGGGGCCGTCGTAGAGCGACAGTTCGGGTGCATAGGCGGATAATTCACCCCAACAACGGCGTCTTTGATTTTATGGATTGTTCCGTTTTCCTCGGTGCAAATTGCAGATGTGCGGTCGTCTAAATGCGCCAAAAATTCGTATTCGCTACAATCCGTTTCTTTGTAAAATTCTTTTGCTGCCTGCTCGTGGGTGTGAGTTGATTCTGTCCGGACAAGCCGCATTGCGTTATATGTTGAAGTTTGAAATTTATTTTTAATCTCACGGGCCGTTTTATCAAGAGCGCGCCCTTGAATTATATCGCGTTTTAAAATCTTATCAAGAGCAACCCCGAGCGCAGCTCTATCTTTCCAAATCCGCTCCGACCAATTCATTGAGCCCGTCCAAGTCTGATTTGCTAAGGCTTTAATTGTGGCCCGTGATATAGCGTGCATAGTGATTTTATATTTTTGCTCTGCCGCCTTTTTAAAAACATTATAGCCGATTTTTCCTGATTGATACAACGTTTCGTCCAATTCAAGGCTTTGCTGCCGCGTCATATCAGATAATTTTATTTGCAGATCTGCGCGTAATTGCTGCAACCGGTCAATTTGATAAAGTTTTGCGTCTTCCCGATAGAGCCGTTTTAAATATTCGTCGCGGGTTTCATATTCAGAAGTTTTTTTTAACCGATTTAACAAAACAGTGCGCTGCCGGTTGGTTAAACGCTCGTCAATATTTTCAAGGTCAAAATCATCAATCTGTTTATTGATTTCTTTTATACTTGAGTTTAACAAACTATTCAGGCGCAGAAACGAGCTTTTTTCAATCTTGTCAAGCTGCTCCCGGCTTTCCCTCGCTCGTTCCTGCCAGTATCCCATTATTCGGCCTCGTCAGAATTTTCCGGGGTTTCATTATATGCAGCAAAGGCGGCCGCCTCTGCCTCTTTTTCTTTTGCCAGCTCTTCAATTTCCAAATCCACATCATTAACAAACGGAATCTGCTCCAACAAAGTACGCGTTGAAACAAGCCCCTGCAATTTATAGGCTGCGTCAATAATGTCCATTTCGTTTTGCGGCAGGTTTTTATAAAAAATGAAGTCAATTTTTTGCGAAATATCGTAAATCGTTCTATTTTCCGCCAACGAAATAATCTGCAAGAGCAATTTTATACGTTGATAGAGCGCGCGCCGGAAATAACGAGCCTTTGTTACGCGACACTGTTCGATTCCCCAAAGTTTATACTGCATAGCAACACCGGATTGCTGGCCGCTAAATTTATCATCGGTTAAATCGGGCGTTTTTGAAATTTGGTAAATCAGATCTAAGTTTTGGTCAATATGATGTTTTACGGCGTCAATATTAACGTTTTTAACGACAAATTCCATTTTTGCGTCAGTAGGCAGCTTTGCAACCTTGTTTTTATTTATTGCGTCAATCTCTTTTTCATCGGTTGCCATTGCCCCGTAAATTGCCAAAATAGCGTTGGCAATACTTTGCAGGTCGTCAGTTTCATTCGAAAAGGTCAAGGCCAAAGCGTCAAGCTGATCCTGAACTGGCTCATAATCGCCGATTTCATCATAATTATTTTTGAAAATAACAACCGGTATATCTTTAAACTGGTGGTCTATCGGCTCTTTGAGTTCAACGGCTGCCCCGTTAAGGTCAAACGGAATGATTTGGTCTTTGCTGTAAACATAGCCTTTCCACCTGATAACGCCCCGAATTTCAGCACTAGGATACATATTGATTACGCAAACCGGTCTATGCAGAACGCTATTGTCTGTAACCAAAAATGTTTCTTCCGGGTCTAATTTTGTAAATCTTAATTTTTTCTTAATATCAGGAGACGATATTGCGTCATCAATCATCACGACTTCAAACGCTATGCCGTAGCAAGACATATCGTTAGCAATCGCGTAGTTTTCTTCTGGCTCAAAGTTATTCGCAAAAATTTCGGTTAATGTGTCCTTAAACTCGTTCGGCTCGGTTATATTTCCGTCGGCATTAACTTTTTCTTTCCAGTCATACTCTACCCCTCGGCCCAAAAAATACCCCGTCTGTACGTCGGTAATATACGAGGCAACGCCGATGTGTATGCTATAATTCGGGCGGTTTTTGGCCGCGCCTTTTTTAACGATAGGATTCTTATTGTCGTAATACTGCCCTAATTTCCGCAAGCGTGGCTGCTGCTCCGGCGCATTTTTAAAGGTTGCAATCCAGTCTTGAACATTCCCAGCCGTTAAATCTGTGTTTTCCGAAATTATCATAAATTTAGCCCCTCGATTGAAATAATCTTGTCAATGTCGCAAATTTCCGAGTGTATAGCATAGCGAACCGCGTCCAATGTATCATCATTTTTTTTAATCGGCTCGTCTTTCTTCTCGTCCCATACATACGAATATATCTCTTTTTCGAAATTGACAAGCCCCTTTCTGTATGCGAAGAAATGTTTACTTTTAATCAGGCGCGCAACGTCGCTTATTCCCTCTAAAACATTCTTATTCGCATTAGTGGCCAGCAATCCGGCATTTTGGAACTTCTGAACATACTCGGGGCGGGCGGAATCGCAGTAAAAAACTATATTACCAAAGATTTCAACGATTTTCTTCGCCTTAGGCAGCCAAAAGGAATCAACATCTTCGTGCTGCGCAGCAATTTCCAAAATCAAATAAAAATCATTTCCGGCTTGGCCGAAGACAACGATTGATCCAAAATGTTCGTATCCCCAGTCAACGCCAGCAAAAAACTTATCAAAGCTTATGCCTTGCAAATTATCAACAATATGCTGCTTTGCCTCAAAGTCTTTATAAACGACACCCTCGGGCGTTACCCACAAGCCCAAAATATTGCGGTCGTAAAACATACCGGTAGGCGTGGTTTTCTTGATATTTTCAACATACTTCGGATCAAGGAAAGTATTATCGTCAAGCTTGAAATGATAGGCCGCAATGTATTTTCCTTCAGCCTTATCGATGTAGTCGCATTTTAGCCAGTGGAGCGGGTCAGCCGGGTTTGTATCTGATAAAATGCGCGCGCCTGGGCCAGAACATCGGGAAATAATCTCGTCAAATACTTCCCGATTTGCCATTGTCGCCTCGTTTATGAAAGCCCCCCAAGAAGTCATACCGCGAATTACCGACAAACAGCCAATATCATCGTGGCCGAAGCAGCAAACCTGAACCCCGAACAAAGTAAACGTATTGAATTTGCTTAAACGGATTGAAAGCCCGAAACGGTTTTCAATCTCATTTATGACGTTACGCTGGATTGACCCGATTGAAGAACCCGCCAAGATATACTGCGGCCGCGTTGTATTCTGCATTGCGGCACGTTTGCGCACGTTTCGCAGCTCGTTTAAAAATAAATCAATATCTAAAATTGTTTTGCCGGCACGCTTTGCCCCGTGCAGAAAAAGCATAAAAAAATCATTATTAAAATAAAATTTTAAAACTTCCTGCTGCTTAGGCGTATAAAGGGCGTCAATATTCATTTTTTAAACTTACCCTCTAATTTTGTAAACAGCTCGTCAATCTTATCTTCTTTTGTCGGGTCGCCTTTTGGCTCTTCGCCGATAGTTTTTTGGATTTGCTGAAACGCAAATGTATTCCCCTTTGCGGCCGCGTTTATCTGCCCGAAAACCATAGCGGTTTTATACGTTACATCTTTCGCGTCGATTCCCGGCACCATTTTTCTCAATTTTTCCTCAATATCTTTGCTCGGCTTGCTGTTCAGCAGCATTTCGGCAATCTGCAATAACGTTTTCTTGTTTCGTTTCGCAATGACCGACGCTTTACCGCCAGCCGACGCAATGCGCCGCCGTTCTTCTGGCGTCCGTGTACGTAAATCAACCAATGTTTCTGGATTAGCCAAGACACAACCCCCTATATTTTTTTTTACAGAATAAATGTTTTGGCAAAAAAAGCAAGTGGCTATTTTTTTAGGCTTTCCCGGATAATCAAGGGCGCGGCAAATTTCCAGTTCACCCGGTGATGTATGCGCTTTTCTTTGTCCCCCATAACTGCAATTTGAACGGCAGACGGGGCAAACATAACCGAGTAAAAACTTTTCAGATAAGTCCCGCTGTTCAAATAAACCTCGGTCATTCCGCCTTTTGTTTTTTGCGTCTGATTTTGAGTAATGCAAATATTTGTCAGCGTCATAAAGATTTCACCGACTACGCCCAAACTCACATAGGTGTTTACGTCTTCATTTATGCGGCCGACAAATTGAAACGGTCGATCAACCGAGCAAAAAAATGTATTCATCGCTTTTCGCTTGATTTTGCCGTTGCGCAAGGTTTTTGATTTTCCGCCGCCGAGAATATCCCCGCCTTGTGCCATTGCAATCGATTTTGCCGGAATTGATTTGAAATAAGTTAAAAAGATGTTAAAAACTTCATCAAGGTTTTTACACATCTGAACTGTATAATTTTTGAATTTATCCAACGTAAACCGAAAATGTATATAATCGTCGTCTAATTCAAGAAAATATTTAAAACCCAGCTGGCGGGCAGCCTGAAAACAAAAATTTCGGGCATAAACGATTGTGCGCCGGTCTTTATAGAAATTATCGGCCTCGTCAAATGTTTCTGCAACCTCTTTTTTGTTGAAAACAATAACTTTGTCGCCGTAAAGCTCTTTATAACGCTCTAGTTTCGGATCTTCATCATCGCAAATAAAAAACAGCGGTCCGGTGTAGCCCTGTTTTTTCAGCGTCTTCAAGGTATAAATTTTATTCGGGCGTCCGTGGGTCAGAATAAAAACGCAAAAATCATTCGTCGGATTCGTCATCAAGCAGCCCCTCAATTTCTTTCGTCAACCGAACGTATCCGTTTTCAATCGCTTTATTAAAATCAATAATTACCAAAGCCAATTTTTCCATAATAGCCTGAATTTCCGGCGGCTGGTGTGCATAATATTCGGCTATCTTTTCATAATTGAACCGATAAAGGCGGGCGGCAGCAATGCGTAAAAATCCTTTAACGTCTTCCGGGATTCCGTCAGCTGCATTTATTTCGTCAATTATTGCGTTAGTTTTAACGACATCAACAAGCTCGGATATATCCGGCTTATCGCCTTTAACTTCATAAATCGGGGTAGTGATTTTAAGCGTATATTTTTCGGAAAGTTCCTGCGGCGTTTCTTCTGCTGCTGTTTCAACTTCGCCCCAGTCTAAGCCCCAAGAGGTAGTCAAGGCTTTATCCCAATCAGCCGTTAAAATATCCCAGTCCCACTCTCCGTCTGAAATGTTGTCAGTGATGACAATTTCGTCTTTTTCGGCTTGTGTGAGGGGGCGGGTTGGATACATAACCGGTATTTCTAAATCTTTCCCCGCAATTTTCAAAAGAGCCTTTAACCGCTGATTCCCACCCAAAACGTTCAAATTCTCATCGGTTTTAACTGGATTATGAAAGCCAAGACGCTGGATTTTATCTTGCAGCCGCTCCAGTTTTTCTTTTGAAATTTTGCGCGGATTTTTGGCGTTAGGGATCAGGTCGCCAATGCGGACATATTTAACCTGCCAAATATCCATCGTTTTACCTCACGTTAAAAAATTAACTTAATGCGCATTTTTTTTACGCGAATTTTGCGCAAGAAATACGCACAACCATACGTTGAGGATAGAGGCTGTTTTTTTTTTACAAGCGAAATTTTTATTTAATCGTCCGGAACTTCAACTTTTGGACTGCTCATTTTGGATTTTGGCCGCGTTTCTTCAATCAATGCTTTATCACATAACCATTGATATTGCCTAAAACTCAAGCCCTGCGAATTATACAGGCAGCCAATATCTACTTTTTCGGCCTTATCTGCCGACATCTTTTGCCAGGGCTTATAAAACCAAATTTTCGTGTATTTTTCATTTCTGAAAGTTTTTATATTATAATCGCTGTTAAGGCGCTTTTTTTTGGCGTAGGCGCGAATTTCTTTTTTGTCGCCATCTACTACCGCAAATTTACAACTTTGTAGCTCACGCATAAAAACATCGCCGAAATCGGTCATTTTTTTTCATCTCCCTTAATATTACTGTTGTTATTTCCTAGTTGAAGGTTTTTTGGAATCCCCAAGAGGTCGCCCCATTTTCCTTGTCGTTTAGCAAAGTTGGTTATCTGCTGGCAAATAAAGTTTTTATCAACCATTTGATTTTTATGATTTTTTACCAGCCAAGAGTTGAGGGACTGGCGTAAAATACTGTCTGCATTTGCATACGGTTTAAAAAACGGGTCGTTGTCGAAGTCGATGTTGAACCCGTCGCAGATATAGCATTGTTCAACGTTTTTCTTCGCAGACAGCAACGGGTTAAAAAACTGATTACTTTCATTTAAATTTTTTTCTTTTATTTTATTTTCTTTTTTAAAATCATTAAAGTAATCAGTATCCATTTTATACTCTGAATCTTTCTCCTTTTCTTTTTCCTTTTCCTTATCTGCTAGATTTGCTAGGTTTTGCTTGCTTTTGCTAGATTTGCTAGCATTTGCTAGATTTGCTAGCAAATCATTGTTTTTACTTTCCTTTTTGGCTATATTTTCGCGTTTTTTTGTTCCGCCTTTTGCTCCTGCTGCGGCTCTTTTTTCGCAAATTTTAGTGTATTTTTTTACATCTAAATCGAATTGATTTTTGAAAAATTTAAAAGCCATTCTGCACTCGGACGGAAGATCAATAATTCGGTTATTTACCTGATATTCGAAAATGGCGACGAGTAAAAGTCCTTTATGCTCAAGTGATAATTCTTTTATCGGCTCGTAAAACGATTTGTAAACAATAAATCCCTCCTTTTCCATCGCCCTACTCCTCTACAACTAAAATTTTTCTGCATTTACGAAAATTATCGCGGTTTCCTTTGCCTTTCGGCTTTATGCCTGAATTTTTAATATATTTTAACAAGGTCGGCAGCGAGATTCCGAGAATCCGGCAAATATCGCTGTTTTTTCTCGTCAAATATAACTTTTCAAGCTCTTCCTTTGTGATTTTCAACATTTTTTGCTCCTGCAATTTTTAAATATAAACCGATAAATAAAATTTTAAAGTAAAAAAAATTATATGTTAATAAATTTCTTCAAAGCCTCTTTGACATCGTCAACGGACCTGGCGAGGATATACACCCCGCCCATTTCTTCAATCATTTTCTGAAATAGCTTTTGGCTTGGCCTCTGCTTTCCTTTTTCGTTTTTTACTTCAATTTCAAGACGGATCCCGCCTTTTATAATCCCGGAAATATCGCCCCCGCCTAATACCCCGAAAGATATAAAACGGCAGCCAGACGATAATTTACCGGTATTCTGCCGCCAAATTTTTAAATCATCACGGCAGCCAAATTCAAGTAAAATTTCTTGTTGTATTTGATGTTCCGACTTCATTGGAGAAGATTCTTTCGTTTCAGCCAATAAGGTAATGTAGCGTGTTTATCTTCCCGGTCAATTATCTCTTTGGCCCGTCGCCGGGTGAGATAAAAATTCGGGGTATTTAACCGCTTGTCTTCCGTATAAAAATAAAAATCGTGTATGAGTTTTAAAAGTTCTTCGCGCTGTTTTTTTAACGTTTTCTTGCGAGCGAAAACGATACCAAAAATATCCATAATTTTACATCCCTAAATCTAAAAATCTAATGTTAATCTGTTTTGCCGAGAGCGTCGGCCAGTGCTATAAAGGCACCGGCGACGTTTAGCGAACCGGCAAGGACATCTTGAGCCTCTTTTATTTTCTTTTCAATGTGATTTATTCGTTTTTCGGCTTTTTCTAAATCATCAACCGAAAACCACCGTATGATTTTAAACGGAAATTTATTAACGAAATGATAAATAAGCCACGCCGTTTGTCCGTTTTCCGTAGGCAATTCGCAAAAAACGAGCTGCCCTTTTTCCGGTTTTTCTGCCATTGTATGAAAAATCATTTTTTATACCTTTCAGAAAAGGGGCGCGAACGCCCCCGTTATTATTCGTCGCTGTTTTCATCTGAATCATCGTCAACGTTTTCCAAAACTTCGTCAACTTCCTTGTCGCCGTCCTGAACCTGCTCGGCCTCAATCAAAAAAGGGGCAGTCGTTACTTTCCCATTTTCTGAAACCGTCGCAATTTTCGGCTCTCTTTTCAAATTAAAAGAAACTTCAACCGAATTTTTAATTATGTCTATGCAGTTCGTTGAAATAAACACGCCAGAAGTCGGGACCGTTACTTCACCGCATAAATATCTAAATTCGATTCTATTGTATTTTTCAGACGCTGCAGACGCTGAAATTGCCTGTCCGGAGATTATCGCACCGCGGTTAATTTCGTGGGCTACGGACGAAAACGATAGATCAATAATTTTACGGCAATTTTGAACAAGAGCTTGCGCAATCTTCGTTGTCCGTTCATCTTCGTTAATCTTTTCCAAATAACGGTTTTTGCAATCAACAACCAAACGGACAATAACCGCGTCGAGAACATCCTTTTGCTTTTGCGTCAACTCCAAATCATCAGTAAAAAACGTTCTGTTTTTCAGTTCAACCGCAATAGACGCCGCTATATCGTGCGCCAAATCTGAATAGTGGTCAAAATTCATAACTTCCGAAAAAATATTATTTACGCATTCTTGAGCGACATCATTTTTAACATCTGCAATCGAATCATTTTGAACAACTGTCATTTTCTTTTCCTTTTTCTTGAATTTAAAACAATTTTAGCCCAGGCGTACGGATTAGAATAACCCCGCTGTTTCCCAAGCTCTAAAAGCTTGTTGAAAGCGTTGGCCTCTTTCCTCTCACGTTCTTTCTGGACTTTCTGAATTTCAACAAGTTCGGCGTCAATAAACTCAATTTCACGCTGTGATTTTATAGCATTTTCAGCACCAAAACCACAAACGGGGCAGGCGCGCAAACTTGATTTATAACAAGCATAACACTGAGGACAAGTGCGGATAAAAATTTCGTCTTCGTCCCGTTTCTGCTTACGGCGTCCCTCTAAGCTCCAATCTCTTTCGTCTTCCGGGAAACCGTGATTTTCCACATTCCGGACGTGATCCAAAATTATTGAATACTCTTTACCGGAATATGGCCGCAAAACACGTCCAGCCTGCTGCAAATAAAGCGACAAGCTTTTTGTTTTGCGTAAAAATATGGCACAACCTACAACTGGGATATCTGTCCCCTCGGAAATAATATTGCAGGAAGTCAAGCCGTCATATCGTCCGGAGCCTAAGCCCTCAATAGCGTCGCGACGGTCAAAATCAGACATTGTGCCGTCAATACATTTAAAATTAAAACCTGCATTACAAAATTGCTCTGCTGTATGCCTTGCGTGTTCGATTGTTGAGCAAAACGCAATTGCCGGCATATTTGGACATATTTTTGAATAATGCCGGACGCAATCCCCTATAATTTGCGGCTGGTCAAGCATTTCAGACATTTGTTTAACATCATAATCACCCGCAATAGTGCGCAATGCGGAATCATCAAAGTTTATCGGCGGAGCAAAAACTCTCGGCTGCGACAAATACCCGCGTTCAATCAAGGATTTTACAGACGGGCCAAGTACGAGTTTTTCATAAACCCCGCCGGATTCTATGCCTAAACCTTTACCGTCAAGGCGTTCCGGCGTTGCTGTCAGCCCGAGCAAAAAGGCATTCGGATTTCTGTCTGTAACGTTTCGCCATTGCCCTGCAACGGCGTGATGACATTCATCGGTTATAATGAAGTCAAAATAATTTGTAAACTCGTCTAATCTGCGGCCTAGCGTCTGTACACTGGCAGCGACGCACGGGCTGTTTAAATCAATATAGTTTCGCCCAAGTTCCCTATACTGAATTTGTGCAGATGATTTTATAACCGACGCGGGCGCAATTATCGCATTCGGAATTTGAAATTTGGCCAAAGCCAAAGACGTTTGCAAAATCAATTCTTGCCGGTGAACCAAAATAACGACTTTGCTGCCCTGGTTAATTGCTCCGTTGGCAATGTATGAAAAAATAACAGTTTTACCTGAACCGGTCGGAGATTGCCCGCAAACCGCTTTATATCCGGCGCAAAACTGGCTGTGAATATCTTTAATAAAATTCTTTTGATAATCGCGCAAAATAAACTTAGACATTGTATTCTTCTCTTGTTTGTCCTTTTACGCTGTTATCTATTTTTATTTCATAGTACCAAACTAGGGGCATTATGAAATATAATATTTGCTTTAAGTATTTGTAATCTTCTTCTTTAACAAAAAATATAAAGCGACAACTTTTGACAAATACTAGAAGTTTGAAATTGCAATCAATATTATCTAAAAGCCAAGCCCAAGAATATTTAGCGTATTGTTTCATATTAGCCACTCCGGTTTTTTCTCTATTAGTCCACTTATAAGCTTATTTTTTATAAAGTCAACTAAAAAAATACAAAAAAATACAAAAAAAGCAAAAAAAAGCAAAAATAATTGTTGACTTTATTTTTTTTATCATTTATATATTAGTCATGTTTAACAGATGTGAAAGGACAAGAAAGATGAAAAAATTTTTTGCGATAGTTAGAGAAAAAGGCGGACATTATCATTTTATAAGTTCTGAATATAAAAGCAAAAAAGCTTTTTTAGATGATTTAAGAGCAAACGGCTATATTGTAAAAGGTAATAAAATTTATACAGAATCTGAATATAAAGATTTTTAAGGGGTATTAAGATGAAAAGAATGTATAATACTTTTGAAGAATTTGAACAACTGCCGCAGGAAGTTAAAAACAAAATCATTAGAGATTTGGCTGCCTATGATGAAACACACGTTTTCTTTGAACATGGTAAATATGATGTTTCGGTTGACTGGTGCTTGCGCGCAAGTTACGGCAGCGATCACCGTTTTATCGGAGAGTGGAGCTATAAAGATTTATCTGAAAGGCTGCCGGAGCTTAAAAAAGCCCGTGAGGATTATCTGAATGAGTGCAGCAAATATAACTGGGACGCTTTAAATGATTAAAACAACAATCAGATGTTCGAGCCTGCCGCATTATTCAGATTGCCCGCGCAAGGCTGCCGCAAAAATGCTTTTACAAGAGCTGGTAACGGACGGTTACCAGCTAAAGGCTTTACCGACATCAGTCGGGGCAGCCGTTGGAACTGCAACGCATAACGGGATTGAAACGGCTTTACTTCTGCGCCAAGAAGGGCATACATACGAAAAAGAACTTGCGGAAACCGTGGAATTAAGCATAAATTCGTCAATTTCAAATGGGATTTTGTGGGACGATACGACACCTACAAAAGAAGTTGCAATCAAGCAAGCTATTCGTATGGCCAAATCGGTAGTAAATTTTTTTCCTGAATTAAAAGGCGTTGAAATCGAAGAGGAATACAAGGCAAATCTCGGAAATAATTTTACTTTGTCCGGTCATATTGATATACGGCTCGGAAATGAAATTTTGGACGTCAAAACAGGAGCGCGGCGCAGGGCTAACCAAGCACAATATGGCGGTTATTCTTTGCTTTGCAAGAGCAACGGAATAAAAATAAAATCGCTCGGTGAAATTTATGTTCGGAGAATCGGCATAACAAAGCCGCAGCCTGATCCTGATTTTGTGCCGTATCCTATTGCAGACGCTGAACGGCTAGCGTGGGATACGATACAGCAGATTAAAAACAGCATTGAGATTTACCGGAAAGAACACAGCCCTAACGTATGGCTTGCGAATCCAAACTCAATGATGTGTACGCCGGATTATTGCCCGGCTTATAACTCAAATTTTTGTAATTGTCATAAGGGAGAGGTAAAAAATGACAGAAGATAACGAAACCAAAAAAGATTTAGTCGTTGCAGAACAGCAACCGCCTTTAACCGATGTTTTTTCAAATGTCAAAGCGTTCACCGACGCACAAAGGATTTGTAAAGCCTTGACGCAAAGCGGGATTGTTCCTGTATCTTATCAAGGTGAGCAGAATCTACCAAACGCAATGGTAGCGCTTGAAATGGCTAACCGTATCGGTATTTCTCCGATTTCGGTAATGCAGAATTTACACGTTATTGAGGGGCGCCCGTCGTGGTCTTCAAACTTTATTATCTCAATGCTTAATTCGTCCGGGAAATTCACCCCGTTACGCTTTAAGTACGAAAATAGAGGGCCGAAAAAATTTATACGTTCTTATAAAAAATGGAGCAAAGCTAAAAATTGCTATGAAGATTTTAAAGAAGAGGCCGAGGCCGAAGATATAATTTGTTCAGCTTATGCCACGGATAAATTGACGGGTGAAGTAATCGAGGGGCCAGAGGCAAGCGTTGAAATGGCTATGCAAGAGGGCTGGTTGACTAAAAACGGCAGCAAGTGGCGCACAATGCCTAAGCTTATGCTGGCATATCGTGCAGCTGCATTTTTCGGCCGTCTATATGCTCCAGAGCTACTGCTGGGAATACACTCCGATGATGAATTGAACGACATCGCGCCGAGCATTCCCAGCGCGCCGAAAATAATTGAACCCGACGGAGATATACCGCCTATTATTGAGGTTGAAACAAAACAAGAGGCTGAACCGGAAGAAATCGAAGTTGAAGTAATTACAGATAAAGCCCCGGAAACAGTTGAAGAAAAAGTTGCGGCTATTATTGAGCCGGAAAAGAAACCGCAGCAGCCTGCCCCGGAGAAAAAAGCCCCTGCCGCAGCTGCAAAAGCGCCGTTTATGTTTAATTTTGATGAATAAGGGAAAAAATATGTTAAAATTTGAAGTCGAAAATTTTATGGGTTGCCAAAAGGCAAACGTTGAAACAAGCCAAATTTCATTTATTTGCGGGTTAAATCATCAGGGAAAAAGCTCGTTTTTAACGGCTGTATCTGGAGCTTTAACCGGTCAGCCGGTTGTTTTAGGGTTGCGCAAAACTGATCTCGGTATGCTGGTTTATACTGGGAAAGCCTCCGGGAAAGTAAAAATTGAAAATGAAGACAGTAGCGTTTCCGTGACATACCCAAAAGCGGAATTATTGACCGAGGGAGAGAATCCGCCGACAACTTCAAAAATTGCGGCTGGTATGGAAAGCTTGATTGATTTTTCAGAGAAAAAAAGGTCTGAATTTATCCGCAATTTAACCGAATGCGTCCCCTCTAAAACAGATTTAGAAGAATTTTTGGCCGAACGATTTATTACTAAAAAAAATGTAGTCGAGGCTGTTTGGCAAAAGGTAGATCAGGACGGATTTGACGCAAGCTTGGAACGGGCAAAGGATACCGGCAGAGCATTAAAACAGCAGTGGTCTATGGTTACCGGCGAAACCTACGGCAGCAATAAAGCGCAGACTTGGCAGCCGCAGGGCTGGACTTCCGACCTTGTTGACGTTTCAGAAGAATCCTTGCAAGCTGATTTAACAGGTTTGCAGGCAGAACTGGAAAATTTAATCAGTCATCAGGCCATTGACGAAAACGAATTGGCTAAATTGAGAGAAACAGCCAGCGATTCTGTCTTGGCGCAGCTTAAAATTGACCGGGATAAAACTATTACAGAATTAGCAATGACCCGTAAATCATTTTACGAATTTAAGCACGAATTTGACGAACTGCCGAAATATGATGAAAGCGGGAAAAAACTTTGTCCGCATTGCGGAAAACCTTTGACTATCAAAGGCGGAGAGCTGGCCGAGTTTATCGAACCCAGCGCCGAAGAAAAAACAGCCGTTCAGAAAAAGCGCACGGAATTGTCCGAAAAAATGCAAAAAGCTGATATTGAAGTTAAACGTCTGGAATCGCTTTACGCCGTTTCTTTATCGAAAGTAGAAGAAACGGAAAAAGCAAATAAACGCCTTTACGAGCTTGAACGGAAATCGTCAGGAAATGCCAGCCAGCGAGATATTGACTTAAAGCGTGAGGAAATCCGCAAGCAGCAAGAGGGAATTGCAGCATTTAAGGCAGCTAAAGAGGCTAAAAGACTGGCGCAGAATATTATTGAAAATCAGGCAATAATTGACGCGTTGGATATGTCGGGAATCCGTCAAAAATCAATGCTTAAAGGCTTGCAAATTTTCAATACTCAATTATCCGAAATCTGCAATACAGCAGGTTGGGGAACTGTTAAAATCGATAATGATTTGACTATTTTAATGGGTGATCGCCCTTATATTCTGCTTTCGGAGAGTGAAAAAATGCGCTGCCGCATAACTCTTCAAATGGCTGTAGCTATTATGCAGGACGATAAAATTGTTATTATCGACGGTGCAGAAATTCTTGATAAAAACGGAAAATCAGGGCTGTTAAATCTTCTTTACCTTACGCACATTGACGCTTTAATTGGTATGATGTGCAGCGATCCGGCGAAAGCCCCGCGCGTAGATGATTGCGGAATAAGAAGTTATTGGGCTAACAATGGGGTTTTTGAATTGATAAAGGATTGATATGGAAAATAATTTTGAACAATTTTTAACCATTAAAGAACTTGCTGCACGTTGGCGGAAATGTATTTATACAATATATCGCTGGAAAGATAGCAAGCCGGATTTTCCTGCTCAATTCAGACAAGGAGAAAAAGGCATTGTCTTTGATATTCAAGATGTTATCCGCTATGAAAAGAGGATAAAAGCAAAAAAAAGCAAAAAAAAGCAAAAATAATACAAAAAAAGTGTTGCATTTTATTTTTTAGGGTTTATATTTAGTGATGTGAGGTAAATATAAACCCTTTTTTATAGGAGCAAATTTTATGAAAGCATTTTTTACAAACTTTTTTATCGGTTTTTTCTGGATTCTTTTTATTCTTTTTGTCGGGATTCCTGCTATTGCCTTGACTGATAGCGCACAAGAACCGATTACGTTTCAATCAATTCAAAAACTTTATCGGGGGGAATAATGACAAATCAGATGACGCTTGCAGAGGCTTTAATTGGATTGCAGAAAATTAAAGACAAAATTGAACTTCACGAAATGGCGAATGATATGTATTATTCAAGCGCGCAGCACGTTGAAGACGAGCAGGAATTAAAATTTTGGCAAAAAAGAGTTAAAGAGTTGGAGGGAACCGATGACAGAATTTAGCATAAATTTAGAATTTGCACAACGAGCTTTTAACGGAACTTCGTTTAATCCTGAACGCCGCGGCGAACTTTTTGTAAAAGATTTTGACGATTTATTACTCCGCATTAAAAATAAAATTTTTTCTGATAAAATTCTTTTAGACGGGCAAAAGCAGGAAATTTACGAAAGAATTGCCAGCAAGCTTAAAGTTCTGGCTGAAAAATATTTATCCGCCGAATCGCGTAGCGTTTCATCTATGATTGTAGGACCGGCGAAGTTTCCAGTTGCGCGCCAGCAAAAAGTTATGCGCAGCGTTGAAAAAAATCTTAATGAATATGTTGACCGTATTGAATGGCTGCAAAATGGCGGGTTAAGTAAAATATTATATCGGAATTATCCAGATGAGGCGAAAAAGGAGCTTGATGAAAAGGAAGACGAAAAAAAACTTATGGTTAATGCGAAATTGTTTGTTGAAAACAAGATTTCGGAAAAAGATCCAGAAGTGTTTACTTTTAACGCTTTCCCGCATTTAAAAGGCTGCTTTGAAACCTGCGCAAAACATAAATCTTTTAATGCCTGCCGCAAGTGTATTGAATTTTTGGAAAGCCAGCTTGATTTTTGCCGCATACAGCGCAATATAACTATTCTTAAAAGGATTTTATCAGAGGCAGAGGAAAAAAGCGCAGAAACGCCGGAAAAATCTGTTAAACAGCAAGATTTTAAACATTTTACAGTTATCGAAAACGAACAAATAAACCGTTATCAAATAATTTTCGGCGGCAAGCCTGCCCCTGAAATTATTAAAAATCTTAAAGAAAACGGCTTTAAATGGGCGCCCAGTCAAAAAGCTTGGCAGCGGCAAATAACAATTAACGGAAAGCTTGCAATTAAACGCTTTGCGGAATTTATGGAGACAATCGACGATGAGTAAAAACACGTCCGTAAGTTCAAAAAATTTACAAACGCTTTTCTATTTTTTAAGGCTTGGCTATAAAGCCCGCCTGAAGTGGTGGAAAAAAGATCAGTTTGTTTATTTTGACCGTTCAACATCTACATTCAAATTAAATAGCGGCCAAATATTCAGCTTTTCGATTGATGAAGAAAAAAAATTTAATCGTTGGTATATTGGAGAAAAAATTGACTGATAGTAAAGATTGGACAGGTAATAAAGCAAGCGTTTATAAAACGCTTGCAGCCTCAAACCATAGCAGTTCTGAACGCGAAAAAAACGATTTTTACGCGACGGATCCGAAAGCAATTGACCTGCTTTTAGAAAAAGAAAATTTTTCAGATTTAATTTGGGAGCCTGCCTGCGGACAAGGTCATTTAAGCAAACGTCTGGAGCAAAACGGCTATGAAGTATTATCAACCGATTTAATTGATAGAGGTTTTGGAATAGCCGGCGTAAATTTTTTAAATCAAGGCTCTGCTCCTGCCGGTTGTGATATTATCACAAACCCACCGTATAAATTTGCCGTTGATTTTACAATTCGGGCTTTGAACCTTTTAGAGCCAGGGCACAAACTTGCATTATTTCTTAAAATTCAGTTTTTAGAGGGAAAAGAGAGGAAAAAGCTATTTTTAAATTTTCCACCGAAAAAAATTTACGTTTCAAGTTCAAGGCTTAAATGCGCTATCAACGGTGATTTTGAAAATATAAACAGTTCCGCTGTTTGTTATGCGTGGTTTGTCTGGGAAAAAGGCTATAAAGGCCAAACTATTATTGATTGGATAAATTAAGGGGGCTTTATGATAAATCAGGAAGAAATAAAATCACAAGATGATGTTGTTGTTAATCAGGGCGGCCGTAGTTCAGATGTTCTAGTTGCAACGATTGAAAAATGCGAAAAGCTGGAAAAGCAGCTTAAAATTGCAATTTTAGCTTTGGAATATATAAAAAAATTGCCTGTTAGAGTATGTTGCGACAATACGGCAGAACAGGCATTAAAAGAAATTAAGGCGGTTAACGATGAAAAAAGCATATAATCAATATATAACAGAGGATTTTTTGAAAAGCAGGGAAAATACCGATAAGCCGATACAAAAATGGATTCTGTTTTGCCGGTATTTTATGAGTAAAGGTTATAAAATCCGGCTGTATGAGGCCAGAAAAACCGTCAGCAAATACATTACTTTGATTAAGGACGGAAAGAGCTGCAAAGTTAGATTTTCAAACCATCGGCCTATTCGAGAACGAGAAAAGAATAAAGACTGTGATTTTTTAGTAGGCGTTACGAATTTTCAAGTTATTACTGCGCACGATGTCGCTTTGCAGGTTTTAAAGTTTTTCAACGATAATGGAGCTAAAAAATGAGCAACATCTTAAAACTTGTCTTGTCTGACCATTGGTTTGAAGAAATTAAAGCCGGCCGCAAGACGCACGAATACCGGATGGCAACGATATATTGGAAAAAGAGATTGATGAATATCAATCATATAAACGAAAAAATTACTGGATATAGTTTTAAACCATACACTTTTGTAGAATTTCAAAAGGCATACCGAAAGAATCCGGAGCGTATGACTTTTATTATAAAAAGTATGGACTGGCTGCCGATAGGCTTAAAAACAGACTTGCATTGCCCGGAAAGTGTTTTTGATATTGAACTTGGGGAGCGTGTGAAATGATTAGACGGTTGCTTTGCTGGCTTGGATGGCACGAGTGGGATTGTGTCTGTTCTCTTTATAAGAATTGCCAAAGAATAAAAACCTTGAAATGCCGAGTTTTTAATATTCGATGTAAACATTGCGGAAAGGAAAGAGATGATAACAAGCTTTGAACATAACTATAATATCGGCGATGACTTTAAGGTTTATATTGACTTTATCCAAAGAACCATAACTTTAAAGAAAATTTTATCGGACGCCGAAAAGAAACAACTTATAAAACTGTTTGGAGAAAAATACTAATGGCATATTTAGAAGAACTGCTGCCCGAGTTCAGAAAAGGGGCTAAGATTAGATGTAAGAACTGGGGAAAAGACGAGTATATTCAAAAAAAAAGTGGTTTAGTTGCTACTGAAAATGATTTTCTTTGTAGTTTACCCGCAAGTGATATTTTTTCAAACCGGTGGGAGCTATACAAAGACCCTGAGCCGGACTGGCAATATATCATTGACCACAAGTGCCTTTGCTTGTTTTGGGATTATAATGAATCTAAGAAACACATTGGAATATTAAAAAGTATTAACAAATACGAAACATATAAATTTTCCATTGTTACACCGGATAATTATGTTAGCGACATTTCTTTTGTAAACTGCCGCCCCGTCCGCAGAGATGAAGTAACTTTTTATGAGGATAAGAAAGATGTTTAAAGTAGGTCAAGAAGTATGGTTTGAACCATCAGACCCGAGAGATAAAGGCTTTAACTGTACAATTGAGAAAGTGGGTCGTTTATATTATACAGTTGAAAAATATGGTTGGCACGGAAAATTCGATAAAGAAACCAATTATCGCGGAGAATACCCGCATGGTCATCTCTGGGAAAGTGAACAAGCAGCTAAAGACAATAGACAGGCTGATAAGATGTTTAAAGCTCTTTTCCACAAATTCCGTAATATTAACCCCACGTTGGAACAAATGATAAAAGTTTATGAAGTTCTAGGATTAGATAAGGAGGATATTTAATGGTTAAAACATTTAATAAAAAAGCAGCAGAGAAATTATCAAAGAAGCTAACAAATGAATGGAAGCTTAATAAATACAGCAGAGGATATTTTTATTATCAAGATATAAATAAAAATATTTTTGTAAGTCGATGGGACAGATTAAATCCTGCCAACTGTGTTAAAATCCTTTCTCACGTTCCTACCTATGGCAAGTATATGGTTATGCGAGCAGAGCTTGTTAAACTTAGACGTGTTGTTACAAGCTATGTCGGTAAACCGATTGACTATGATATTGCGTGCGAAATAGTTAACAAGCTTCTTGATGATAAGAAACATCTGAAAAAAGAGCTTGATGAACTTAAAGAAAAAGTTGCTGACCAAAGAATAGACCTAGAATCTTCTCGTTGGTATCAGACAGTTCAGAGTGATAGTATTATCAAACTTAGGACTGAGGTTGAGGAACGGGAAAAGCTTAATTATGAAGCCAAAGGTATTATTACAAACCAGCGGTCAGAAATTGAAAAACTTCGAGGATTGCTGAAAGAGTGTTTACCGATTGTTTCTGCTGAAATTATGACTTGGCAAATTAGAGGCGGGGAAGAATCCTATAAAAGAGGACAAGACCTTTTAACCCGTATTAAAGCCACTATCGGTGAAAGCGAGGAATGATGATTATTGCCAGTATTACAATTCTATCTGCTGTTTGGGATATTATCAATAGGCGGAATTTAGGCGACAAGTATTTAATTTATTCACTTGCTGCTATAATAGAGTTTATAATTCCATTACAATTAACGATTTTGAAGAGTGGGATTTATGGACGTTGAATGAAAGCGGAGATAGTTCGGGAACCGAACAGGAAGCACGTTTTTGGCGAAAAGTAAGAGATGAAGAGGAAGAAAATAAATGAGTGTAGAATTGTCTGACATAGCAAAAAATTACGGTTGGGAATCTTGGGGCGAGTATTTTATTTTAAGCAAAGCACACGGCGAGTTTCATTTAAGTAAAAATGGATTGTTTTTTGTTTGTGCGAGTTGTTCAAGAAATACACCTATCAAAACTATATTAAAGCCTAAAGATATTTTGAAAGCATTAGGAGAAAAGCGATGAGTGCAGAGAAACCAGAAGTCGGCGATGTATGGGAAGACTCAAAAGGTATGGTGCATATTAGTCGTATATTTACATTATCGGACGACACAAGAGCAATAGTTTTTATCGATAATAACAATAACACAGTACTCGAAGATTCCGCTAGAGAAGAACATTTTATTAAAATGTTTACTTATAGCGGCAAGAGCAAAGCCAGTGTTAACGATTTGTTTCAAACCGAGCAAGATGTTGCAAATAATGTTGCAAAATAAATTTGCAACATTTTTGCAACATTTTTGAAAGGTTGTATAAATGAAAATGGAAAAAATAATCGTTGATAAAAAAGGTTTTGTTTTCACCGAAGGACAGCTGAAAGACACTGAATATACGCTTAAAAATGCAAAAGACGGCGACGTTATCAGTGCGCATTTTTGGAATAAAAAAGAGCAACACGGCGGCGGTTTTTCTTTTCTTTATGTCGGCGGAAAAGAATTTATCGGGGAAAAAGACAGGAGAAAACCAGAGCAAAGCAAAACATTATTGCAGTTAGTTTCCGAGGGCTATCATCTGCATATACGAGGCCACTGGGGCGACGGTCAAATAATTCCTGGAACTCCGTCAAAATGTAGGACGTGGTGGAATGATCCAGATAATTTTACTTTGATTGATTTAATGACACTCAATAAATTTTTATTGACAAATCAAAAATAACGTCCATAATAATATGCGTATTGTGGACACAGCAATACTCCCTTAAAAAAGGAATTACCTCAAGGGCCAACCGCAACGACTTCCGGTTGGCCTTATTTTATCGCTCTTTTCGATTTTGATTTTGTTTGATTTGCATATAAAATTTTGACCGGCCGTCAGCAGCCAGAACATCGGCTAATCGATTCCCGATAGATAACGGTTGATAATTATTTTGGTGCGCTTTCACTTTTTCAGGAAGAATCCCGCGCCGTCTAATTTGATACGCATAGAATAAACAATGTTTATGATTTATATATTGCTCACGGCTGCGCGGTTTATCCTTAATTTCGTTTTTTATGTATGATATTGCCGTTTGGCTATCTGTAAAAAATCTGCCTTTTCCCTCGGCTAAAATGCTGCCGATATGAATCGCGCAAAGTTCAGCCTCGTTAATTGTTCTGCATTTTACCCATAACGATTTTATATGCCATTTCATACCGTCATAAATTGCTATGCCGATACCTGCAATTTTATTTTTATCATCGAATGACGCGTCCGTAAAAGTTAGCATTTTGACCCCTAAAAAAGGCGGGTTAATTCCCCGCCGTATTTCGTAAACTATTATATTTTAAATCATATTCAGACAAGCATGCCGCCATATCGGCCGGTGTTTTAATATGCCGTATGCAATTGATCGGCTCCGGCTCAATAGGCGCAGGACAAACACGAGTTGCGCAACCGCACAATAACAGCATTGCCGTAAATATCATAATTCCAATTAAAGCCGCTTGTATCTGTTTTAACCGCTGCTTGCAATTCCGCGGCTCTCTGTTCCAGTTTTTTAACATTTTCGTTTCTCCGGTTTAGTTCAAGTGATAAAGATTCGCCCTCTTGGCGCAGTCTTGCATTTTCCGTTTTAAGCGTGTTTTTTTCGTTTTCTAATGCGTATATTTTATTTTGTGCTAAATTATACCTTATATAATAAAACACTAACGCAGACAAAAGAAAAGCGCCTATAATTTTAACAATATTATTCAATTTAAGCCTCCGAGAGCATAACACGAGGCATAAACAACGCCGCCATAAATAATTTCGGCCCATTTTGTCGGCGAATTAGCCCAAGACGGCAATTTTTCAGGCCATAGGTTAGAATTGTATAAATCCCAGCAAAAAAGGTAAATCGGCGCGGCTGCATTGCCTACGAGAAAATAACGCCAATCAAGAAACATCAACGGAATCATCGGGCAAGTATAGCGCAAAGTCATATACATAAAGTCGTAGCGGGTTGAATAATAGCCGAAGAAACGTTTTTTTGCCAGCCAGTCGCAAGGCTTATGATACCAGCGTTGTTCATAACGTGCTATTGTGGCCTCGTCAGGCTTTCCCCCGTTTCCTAAATCAAAACAACAACCGTGTCCCCGGCTCCAAAATTCAAATTGCAGCCATAAGGATATTACAAGAGGCCAAAACCAATTGTGCCAATCTGCAACATAAATGTTCAAAAATAAACCTATCATAAATCCGGTTTGTAAAGCCCTATTGTTTAAAACCGGTATTTTTTCAAGCGCGCCGCCATACCACCGGCGGGAAAACGCTCCCATAAGAAAATAATATAAAATCATATCTACCCCCATTTAATTGTTATGAAGAAATTAAAAAACGTCAATAGATAAATTAAAGCCCCCGAAAAATCGGGGGCAGCAGGTCAGATGAAAAGAAAAATTACAGTTATAGTCTAGAATGATTTATTTTGCTGTCAAGTCTTTTAAATTTTTAACCCATACGCCCGTTTTAATTAAATGCGCAATACGCTGCGCCCGTGCTGGAACTTGCTGCGCATAAACCGAATGTAAACACTCATAGGCTGCGCTTTCAAATTTTTTTTGTTTCATAAATGATAGCATTTTTTTAAAGTCATTTAATTTTGTAAATCCCAGCTGGTAACACATATCAATTAACGCGTATTTCCGTTCATTATCCAAGTCGTGAAACCACTCCCAGCCGTTCAATAAGTCAATCACCCTTTCAACATCATTTCGCAAGAGCATTAACGCTTGATTGCGGGTTATTCCGTGTTTCCAATCTCCGATTGCTCGTAATTCCTCTTGCGTAAACGGGTTTGTATCAATACACCGGCCGATACCGATAGTTAATTTGCCTAAATGGTCATAATACGGCAAAAGGCGGCAGCCCTCGTGAAACTCCAGCCTTTCAATTATCGTTTCCATTTTTATCATCTTTTCCCCCCAGCTTTTTCGCAAAAATCTCTGGAATAACGCTAAGGCAACGGGACAAAACATCATAAACCTTTGTAGATAATACCCCGCATAAATAACCACAGCAGGTTGACACTTCCGGATCATAGCCGTAGTGTTTCATCAAAATTGCGGGGACGTAGCAAAATGTTACTCCGAGAATAAACAAGCATAAACTTCTTTGAATACTTATATAAACCTCGTTTAACATATTCCACACCCCCGCAACGATACTAGCCACCCACAAAGTAAAATCTTCCATATCGTAAAGCTCCCAGCGTCTAACAAAGCATAGGCGCAAACAAAAGCCTTTGTCAATAGTGTTTTGCAATATAGGTTTTTTTCGTCGCGTTTTTAGGCGCGTCTACATCGGTCAGAATATCGCAGGCAAGTTTAACGTATGTATCAACCGGGAAATCCTGTGAATAATGATCAGAATAAACCATATTCAAAACATAAAACCACTCGGCAGGATTAAAGTCATATCCTTTTTTAGACATTACGTCGCTTGTCTGTGCATAGCTCCAGTGTTCCCCGGTCGTCCCGTCTTTATTCCGCATATTTTTTACGGCATATTCGGCTTGTTCCTTGTCCCACGGAATACATTTATTTGATAGCTTGACTTCTGTAATAAACTTTTTTTCAAGCTCCGGCGCAACTTCTTTGACTTTATGGGTGAACTTATCAATAACATCTGTTAACCGCTCCATATCGTCAATATCGCTTTTTCTGCCGTATTCGTCCATAAGTTCTTTAAATTCACTCATCACGCGCCCCCGTTTCTGATTCCGGCTTATATGCGCCTAGAATATTTTTAACGTCGCAGTCTCCGCTTTTTCGGTCAGAAACTTCCGCTTTTTTAGGCGGCAGCATTTTAGCTAATTCCTGATCGACAATGACGGAGGCTTTTTTTAAATTTTCAAAACACCATTTCCGAGCTGATTCATTACCCAGAATATAGCCTAAAACTAAATAAAGCCCCCTCATCGTTAAGCCCTCTTTACGTCAGCTGTTGCAGAAGTAGGCGCAGGTGTTGACTGCGTCCCAGACGGGAAAGCAACCGGAAAACAACTCGGCTTAATGCGGCATAAAATAGACGCGTGAACCGGGTTATTTCCGTACACCATTAAAACAGAGCGAACGCAGCGCAATTGATCGGCGTGGGCATAATTTCCAGACTGGCAACTTGGTTGAAATACCGGGATTGTAGTAGAACCATTTACCAGATAAACTTGGTTTACTCCTGCGTCAGCCGGAATCTCCTGCGCTAAGCAAAGACGAAAAACCTGCCCGTTCGTGAGCGTTACGTTTGGAATGGTTATGTTTAACTGCGTACCCGCAACCGTCATTGAGGTTGTTTTAATTTTCAAAACTTCGCAAGTCATATTCTCTTGTCCTTTCACCAATCAATTAAGCCAAAACGTTTCCGCTGCAGCCGCAACCGCAACCATTCAGGCCGGTAATGCCTAAACCGTTAATAATTGCAGCGTTCGGGCAAACAGCCCCTACACCGGTAACGTCAGGACGTTTCAACATCTGGCAGGAAATAGCAGCCAGCTGTTTATCAACTTCACCAAACTTGCGGTCATTATATAGCTGATTTTCCAAAACCAGATTTTTACGCTGTGCCTCGGCCAGCTGATCGCGCAAGCCCTGATATGCGTAGAAATCAATTTTTTCCGCAATCATACGAGAGTTTGCCGTATCATTTGCGCGGGTGAGGTTTGCCTGTTCTTCAACAAGATACTGCGTGCGCGCCGAGTTTATAATTTCTTGTTTTTCTGAATTACAAATTGCTTTGTAATCTTCGAACCCAAGTCCATAGCCCGGTACGCCTACGCCGGTGGCGAAACCGCTGGCCCAGTTCCCGCCGCAATTACCGCAGCCGTTACCAAACCAACCATTGCCGCAGCCGTTACGATTAAACAGAAACGCTACAACAATAAGGAAGAACAAGGCCAAAAAGCCAATGCCGCCCCAACTATAAGATTCTTTATCCATAATCTTATCCTTTATTAAAGCCCGATATTATTTGATCCGTTTCAGATTTTCCCTCAACCGATCCAACTCGCTGGCAGGGGCTTGTTCTGCCTGCGGGTTAAACTCTTTTGTATCATAAACACTTTCGGCCGTGTTTATGCCTTTCAATAAATCATCTTTATTGCAGCCAAGTTTTTGGATTGCCCAACCCGCCAAAGGGTGATTTAATAACGATTTGGCTTTTTCAAAACTGGCTCGGTCAATACCTGCTTTTTGAAACACCTCTTGCGGATTATTTGAACCCTGCAAAATGTTCGTCGCAACATCATACGCCCGGCTTAACATCTGGGCTTTTTCGGGTTTTAAAAAGCGGCTCGCTACGTTCAGTATTAGCTGTTTGTTTAGCATTGCTTTCCTTTTCCTCTAATTTTACGACTTTATCATTTAAGGCAGCCAAAGCGTTTGACATCTCCAACATCATCGCTTGGGTGTCTTTTAAAACTTTTTGCGTTTCTTTGCTCATTTCTTCCGGCGTTTTAGGCTTTTCCAAAATGCCCTTATCATAAAGGATTTGCTCGTAATCCTTAGCCGTATCTATGGCTTTTTTGTATTCTTCATTCGTAACGCCGATTTGCTGATTAATAGAAAATTCCTTTACTGCCCCCTCTGCCGGTATATTATCTGTCATAAATACCGGCAAAGGGACTTATACTGTAACTATTGACGGGGTAGAAGTTGCAAGAAGTTTTTTCTACGATTCGCAAGATAAAACTTCAATAATTGTTCCTATCGGAGCCGGTCAAAAAGCAGAAGTAACTTTCGGCGAAAAATATTTTATCCCTTATTCGTATTAAACTCTTCAAAAGTTTTAATCTGAATATCCGGGAAAGCAGGATCTTTTGTAATATCCCGCAAATACTGTTTATATTGCAAAAGGTCAATAAAATCCTGCTCCGAATCGGTCGTTTCAATTCCAAGTATTTTTTGTTCCCGGTAACGGTCAAAACGCCAGTCAAGGCTTGACAACATAAAATCTCTTGTTTCGCGTAAATCTGCTGCCTTTTCTTCTGCTGGCATTTTGCCCTTTAAATACCACCGGCCCGAAGTCCTGCACTGTTCAACATCGCCGGGAATAAATCCGTTTTCAGCTGCAAAATCTTCGCGGCCGCCAAAATATACTTGAACTTCGTTCTTTTCTTTATTCGTAACCTTATAAAATAACTGCATATTTTAAACTCCTTTACATTGAAATATTATTGCGTTTCCGTAATCTGCGTGCGCTAAATTAAACGTTATATTTTTAGCTTGATAGCCCATAAAACTACCGTGTGAACTATCACGATTAACCTGCAATGAAGACGCGTATAAATATAAATCGCCATATTTAACGTGACTTGCACGATTTTTATTTAACCAACGGTCATTTGCCGTATCTACAGTATCGCCGTTTCCCTGGCTAACTCCTGTAAAATAATCAGGCTTTAAACAATAATTATCAATACTTGGCATAATTAAACCCCCTTGCATAAGAATCTAATGTTGTTTGTGCCGCTCGTTCTAAAATATAAGCCCTCTTCAATAAACACTTGCGTTGATGGCTCTTGTGTTGCTGAAACGACACCCTCGGCAATTGTTACAGCGTCGGACATATCCGATTTTGTAGCAATTTCGATTTTTCTCGTATTGCCGTAACTATTTAGCCATTGATCTTTTGTAGCGTAAATTATTTCATTTTGAGCAATCGAAAATCCGGTTGTATAATCAGGCATACGGACGAGCTTAAACCTGTTTTTATACGGAATTTTACCGTTTACAATTTTAGCATAGCAGCTGAAACCGGTGGCCATATTTGTAGTTTTCCACCACCAGCCTTTTGGAATCGGGAAAATACTACCGCCGCATGGATTCGATATGCCGGCCAAATGTTCCATATACATAATGCGAATTGTGTTATTTTCATTAAAATTACTATCCGGGCAAATATCACAAGTTTTAATTGCTTGGCTGGTACGGTTATTATAAAGGCATAGGTAACCGTCGCCCAGAGTAAAGCTTGACGCAATGCCGTCTTGTATGCTTTCAGCCGTAGAAAAATCAGGCTGTTTTAAAAAGTCCGTATCTGGAACGGTTGAGGCATAAACAAGAGTTGAGCCTTTATAAATCTTTCCGATTTTAGTTTTGCCAAAATAAATATCCTCAATTTTTCCGTCGTGAAAAACTGTATAATCATAATCAGACGCAGAGCCGTTTGTTGATCCTGTAAACTTTTGCCCGGTAAATTCAATTCGGCCAAAATTTGGTCTGGCTGAGCCGTCGCCCAAAAGGGTACCGTCGCTTGTGGTTTGAAACCTTATGTATTTGCAATGCTTATTTTGGGGGCTGCTAACCGTTAATGTATATTGTGCGTCTTGAGTAGCCGACGGGGGCGTTATACGTCCTATTTCAAAATAGTTCCCCCCGTCCATTGAGCCAGTTATTAAGATAGGATTAAACACCGTAATGTATTTATCTCGCCTGTTTGTAAATTTAATCTTGGAAATTTCAAGCGTATCCGGCGAATAAAATTCAAGCCATTGTTGCGTGTATCTCGTATTAGCTTCCCAGCAATCATCTTTATCTTTATTTGTCCCGTTAAAGGCTTTCCACGCATCATGGCCAGAATATTCAGAACTGGCACGAGCAGCGTATGAAGAACTGCCAACGGTGCCGTTTGCTGCCAAAACGGGCATTGTCCAGCTGGCATAAGTATATTTTTTATATTCCGTATAAATTTTGCTCCCGATGTGAACTGTCATTTTAATCCTCCGGGATAAAGTAGAATGTATCTGCATTCGGACTGCTCGGCAGTTCGTCAACTACCTGCAATTTACTATTCATAATAGACGTTATGCGGCTGTTCACCCATTGAGTGTTAGAAATCTTTGTTGAATTGTCATCAGCTCTGGGCGGTGTAGGACAAGTTGCATATACTTCGCCGTTTTCATTAACTACAACTTTTATATATGATGTTTTTGTAGTCCCACTAGTTTTAGAATTCGTATAAATTGCTGTTTCTGAATACCCTGTCGTGGAAAATTCATTTCTAATCTCGCCAGTAAACAAACCGTTTTTATCTAAAAAAAATAACGTGCTGTTAGTAAGGGCAGATGGTTTATTGCTAATATCTGCAAGAGTGTTTTTAAACCCAAACCTAGGATTGTTGTTCTCTACGGTCTTTACTCCGGTTATACTTTCGTTTCCGGAGCGGTGCAGAAGATTAAAATTTTGTGACGGGTCAGCAGCTCGTCCTGCGGTCATAATTGCTTGGTTGCTTGTGCTGGTAGACGCGGCAGGGTGCGGGGCAGTTGCCAATATACCGTTATGATCATCTCTATTTAACTGGATTGAGCCAAGAATAGAAGAGCCGTCTTTGGACGCAACATACATTTGCATACAATCTAGATTGTCATCAGATTTATAATTTCGCAAACCACCAAGCCTAGCTGAACCGTCAGAAGTATATTGAATTTCTGTATATGTGCCGCCCGCTTTTCCCAACTTTATCGGTGAAGCGCCGTTAAAAACTTTTGTCCCCGTAATTGTTTGATTTGAATCTTTATCAACGGCGTTAGCGATTCCGTTTTCGATTTTATTCATATTTTCGGCATTGACCGGCGTTCCGAGTTCGGTAACAGTGCCGAATGCGTCCATTAATGTTACTGTACTGTCTCCGTTATCTCTAACCGAATATGTACGCGGATTTTCAACGTTTTGATCTTTCCACTCTGTTTTTGTGTATGCCATTGTCTTACTCCAAAATTTCTTTATTCGAAAGGACGTTTAACCGATATAAATACGTTGCCTGCTGCACATTATAACTTAAATTCGGTAAATCCTGCGCAAGCAAAACCCCGCTGCCGTCATAGATTTTTATGCCGTTCAAAATATCGCTTGAACTCGTAAAAGACACATCAACGTATATGTCAACCATATAATTATTGAATACCTGTTTATTTTTTATGACAGCTTCCCGCTCCTGGTCGTTTACGATAAGTTTAACCCCGGATATTTTATTTAACATAAAATCAGCAATTGATTTTTGAAATGTCTTTGTAATCATATCGGATCAGTTCCCCCGTAAAACGTGCCGCAACGCCGGATAAGATAGGAAATAATTATTGTTTTATCATCAATAATAACGTCCGTGCTGTCCAGCAAAAGGCTGCACAAAAGAGCCAGATGGGCTGGTTTAGCCTTTTCAATTGCCGCGATTAAATAATCTACCCTTAGTTTATTATCCAAACATAAAATTTCAAGCACATAATTTGACCAATCGTAAAGAATCTCGTAATCAGTTCCATAATTGATTTGAATTAAATTATTTAACCTGTCCCAAGTAAACGGAAGTTTCAAGTTTCGTTTATTCAGAATTTCCGCAACTCGTTCTTCGTCCGTTTTTGTATCATCTGGCACAATTCCGTAAAGCTCTTCAAACCGAGATATTAACTTGGTTGTAGTTATATGAACGTCATAACGCATTTGATACATTTGTTCGTGCAGCTCGTCAAGTTCAGGCTGTATAGCGTCAATAATATCTTTCAGCTGCTTAATCTCATAGACAAAGCGGGGAATATCTGTGCGTAATTTACTCTTAATTTCCATATCAAGCCTCGTTTATCGTGATTGAACCAGCTCGCGCAACTTGAGTTTCTGAAAGGTTTATTGACACTTTGCCGCCGTTCATAGTGTAATTTGTAACATCTTCGACGCCTTGGCAGTTAAACAGCAAGTCAGACATTCGCAAGTATGACACCGTTAAATCTGCCGTATCAAGATATTGTTTCAATAATTCCGTAAATTCTGCTTTAACGGTTGTTGTGCTGCCGCTGCTATCAATTACACAATCCGCGACAATATCAACATCAAAATAATCAACACTTGCAACTGTTACAGTCGCCCCGATAGGTGCATTGTCTTCGATATAATCGGAAACGCGCTGTAAAAGCTCTTCTGTAGGGTCAGTTTTATCCGGGGTAGAGATTAACACCTTTACAGTGCCGTTTCCGTTCCACAGCGGCAAAATAATAGCTTTGCCGACCCCGTCAACACTTTCGGCCCATAGTTGATAATGTGCTTTATTGCCGGAGCTGGCCTCGGAGCGAATTTTGAATACCCGCAGTTCCCGCACTTGATTTTCCCCGCCAGCCATGTATGGGTGGCTTTCCGGGCGGACTGGATTTTCATGTTGTTCA
>ENA-ORTG01000567-ORTG01000567.1-human-gut-metagenome-genome-assembly--contig:-NODE-567-length-39897-cov-3.808117_pt1 | contig 39897 bp, 33 predicted proteins | sample MGYA00241906_ERZ509176 | MGnify/ENA primary metagenome ERZ509176 (study PRJEB26280, sample SAMEA2338811) | human gut metagenome | biome: human gut; feature: human-associated habitat; material: faeces...
CAAACCCCACCCTCTCCTCTTCAAAGACTTTCGACTTTATCGAATCCCTGTTCGTAATCTTTCTTGGAGCCGCATTCCTTCAGAAGGAATGCGTATTTCAATGTTGAAAGGCTTCAAGCGGGATTCATATTAAGACTGCGCCCGGGAAAAGACGCCTTTTTCCGCTGGCCCCGTTCAAAAAACAGACCCCCTCGTCAAACCCAAAGAACACATTTTTCCGCCACAGGAAAAACGGTCGAGTGGGATTCGATAAAGGGAAAATCTTGGAAGAAAGTAGGGGAAGGTTGGAGGGGGCGAGGGAAACGTGGGGGTGCTCCCCCCTTCTTCAGAACGTTTCCCTCGCCCCTCAAATCTTTAAGAGATTCCGGTGGATTATTCCCTTCGCAGCAGCAAGGGGATAAGCCGCCAAAACGCAAAGAACAGCGCGATGAGGTTCGCGGTCCACGCGGCGAGGAACGGGTGCAGGATGCCGCGCTGCCCAAGCGTCGTGCCGAGGGTATACACCGCGAAGTACAGGAACGTGCACAGCAGCGCGACGGTTACGGCGATATAGATGTTGTCCTTCCACGAGACAATGGCCGTCGCCACGAAAGCCATGACCAGAATCGACGCCGCATAGGCCAGCTTGGCGTGCCACGCCGTGCGGAGCGCCTCCACGTTGGAACCGGAAGATTTCAACTGGCTGATGGCGTCCCCAAGCTGCCAGAGCGGCAACTGCTGGGGCTTCGTGCCCGTACTGACGAGCCGGAAGGTTTCGGGATCCTGCCTGAGCGGGAGGACGAAATCCGGCTCTTGCTCCTGCGTGAAGGTGTCGGGCGTGTAGACGTGCACATCCTGCAAGGCCCAGTGGTTGGGCTCGGCGGCGAACGTGGACGCCTGCACGATGCGCTTGATGCTCAGGCCGTCGTCGGACAGTTCATACCCGGAAAAGCCTGTGCCGTGCGCCTGGGGATCAAGCGTGCCGAGCGAGACGATCCAGTCCCCGTCCGTAAACCAGACATCCTTCAGCACCGTTGCCGCGAGGTTCTTCTTGCGGACCTCTTCCTGCCAGATGCGGGCGGACTCGCGTTCCCCGGCAACGCCCAGATACTCGGAGAAACCAAGCTGGACGCCTCCCCAGAAAATGCCGCAAAGGATCATGGAGTTCGCCACCACGCCGAGGGAGATGCCCCCGGCCTGCAACGCCGTCAGCTCGCGGCTGCGAGCCATGATGCACAGTTGGATGACCGTGGACAGCAGGAAGATCACCGGCAGGATCTGCGAAATCACGAGCGGCATCTTCACGACGAAGTAGGTGAGCACCATGCCCACGGACAGCCCGGCCTCGATGAAGTTGTCGAGACGCTCGAACAGGTCCGTGAGCACATACAGGCCGATGCCGACGGCAAGGGTCGGCAGCAGGATCATCGCGTTGTTTTTGGTCAGATAGCGGAAAAGCAAGCTCATGACGTCCTCCGTGTCCGCAGGTTGCGGAAGAAGGTCGCCACATGCGGCGTTCGCTCATGCGCCGTCAGCCATAGCCCGTAGATGCCGAGGCATAGGAACAGGATGTTCGGGACCCATAACCCTATGGAGGGGGGGATGGCCCCGGACTCGCCCGTACTGAACCCAAGCGACATCAGGCTGTAATACACGAAGAACATGGCAAGGGCCAACATGAGCCCCGTCTGCCTGTGCAGCCCCTCAAAGGCCGAAGCCAGCGGCAACACGAAGAGGGTCAGGGCGATGCACGCCACCGGATAGGCCCAGCGCTTGTGGCGCTCCACCTCCAGCTTGTTGGCGTAGTTGGCGTCCACTTTAAGCGCTTCCTCCCGCGTGATGCTGGAGAGCTTGCTCCATGACATCTCGCGGGGCCGCACATCTCCGAGATCAAGACTCTTGAAGAGGGAATCCAGCGGCAGCCGCACTTTGTATTCGTCGAAGGCCAGCACCGAGGAACCCTTCTTATCCGTGGTGTAGATCTTGCCGTCCTCAAGCAGGAATACCAGCTCGCCGCGTTCGGTATCGGTATCGAAGCGCCCTTCCGGAGCGAGGATGGTCATGTGGCGCTCGGGGTGCGAACGGTCGTCCACCAGAACCTGCGACATATCCCCGTCACCGGGGTTCACCTGCCGGGCGAAAAGCACCAGATTGGGGAAGTCCGTATTGAAGACGCCGGGCTGCACCACGACACGGGCGCGGGTATTGGCGATTTCAAGGATCGTTTCCCGGAAATGCCCCATGCCCCACGCCAGCCAATGCAGGGATACCCAGAGCGTCAGCAACATGCAGATCACACTGAACAGGAGCGGCGCGGGAAGCATCTGATAGATGTTGATTCCCCCCGCACGCAGGGCGACCAGCTCGCGGTCCGTGCTCATGCGCAGGAAGGTCAGGAAGACGCTGAGCATACAGGCGATGGGAATCACCAGCATGAGGAACAGCGGGGTCATATAGCCGAACAGCAGAACGGTATCCAAGATGCCGAGATCCAGCCCCAGAAACAGTTCCCGCATCTGCACCGCCCGGCTGATGAGGATGAGCGTCAGCAGCACCCCCACGGCGAGAACGAACAGGTTGGCGATTTCTTTAAATATCTGTCTCTGAAGAAGCGAAGGCATCGGGCAACGTCCTGTAAGGATGCGAAGTTAGCGTTTGCACGGGGCGGAAGGCTCCTGTCCTTTTTCGGAAAAAAGGCGGGCAAGCTGAGCCGCGTCCAGCGGCGTCAGATTGAAGCGCATACCCGCTTCGTCAAGCAGGGAGGAAAGCGGCGCATCCGGGCGGCGGCAGCGTTCTTCCTCCACATATTCCAAAGCGCGGCGGACCAGTTCGCCGTGTTCGATGAGCGTCATGGGACACCTCCGTGATTAGAACGCGGTGCTATCACCGGGCTTCATGGAGACAAGGCGGACATCTGGAGCCACGGACGCGAGATGCGACGCAAAGGCCGAGGTGTCCTTCGCAAGGACCGGGAATGTCCCCCAGTGCATGGGGCTCACGGCCTTGGGCTTGAGCAGACGCGCGGCATGGGCGGCCTGCAACCCGTCCATCGTGAAGAAGCCGCCCACGGGCAGCAGCGCCAGATCCAGCGGATACAGCGAACCTATCAGCTCCATCGAGGAGAAGAGGCCGGTATCGCCCGCGTGATAGAAGGTAAAGCCGTCCGGCATGGTCACGACGTACCCTGCGGGGGCCCCGGATTCCGAAGTATGGAACGCCTGCGTCATGGTGACCCGGACGCCCTTCACTTCGATGGTGCCCCCGATATTGAAGCCGATCCCGGCGGGAATGCTGGCTTGTGGCATCCCGGCGTCGATCAGGCGTTCGGCCGTACCGACGATGCAGCCGCAGGTTGCGCCGCTGCTTTTGCAGATCGCCACGGCGTCACCCGTATGATCGCCGTGATCATGGGTGACGAGCACCAAATCCGGCTTCCCGGCCTCATTCCACGTCACGGGGCAGGAAGGGTTATGCGTGAAGAAGGGATCTATGAAAACAGTCACGTCGCCGCAAGAAACCTTAAAATTGGAATGACCGTACCAAGTAACGGAAACGCTCATGGAATACTCCTTAAGATAAAGAAAAAGAAGGGGAAGCGTAACAAACGGATGGACACAAAAACACGGCTCCGACACCAAACGAGCCGCAGCACACTCCCGGTACCGGAGCATACAGCTTGACAGGACGCGGCACAAGAGCTAGCTTCCCAACTCTGTAGTGTCCCCTTCCGGGGAAACTCCGCGCCCGTAGCTCAGTCGGATAGAGCGTTAGCCTCCGGAGCTAAAGGCCGTGCGTTCGAATCGCGCCGGGCGCACCAGAATGGAATCAAGGACTTGGATGTAAAAATCTGAGTCCTTTTTTCATAACTATGTGCACAAACAGAGGAAATGCAAAGGCACTCACAATAGTTTCTTCTGCCGTTTCACCTCACTGGAATCTACATACCAATCCATTTTTTAGGACTAGTATCAAAAATTGTCATTTTCAAAGGAACGAACACAGGGTATTAACGATACTCTCGTGAATGTTTGGACACCGAGGTAACCGAAAGCACTCGCTCCGGTCGGGGGATTGAAGTTCTGTAACGACTTGCCAACGAGCATGAAGCACCGCGTTATCTGCGCTCGGATAATAGCCGAGTTTGAGTCCACGCATTGCTACGTTAGGTAACAGGGGAAACCGCTCATCGAAAGCGCAAAAAAGGGGACTCGAATTCCAAACTTCACGCCGTTTGCGAGGCCAGGGGACCTATCCTGCGTCTGTTGCCCAAAGGGCAGGCTGCGATTACAAATAGAAAGAACTCTTTTACCCCTTCCAGAATACTGCAGCTACTGAAGGAATGTCATTTTTTACCTTTAATTATGAGTCCTGACTATAGACGTCAATACGATTCAAGATAATTTTCCCGGGCAATTTTACTTTTAACATAATATTTTTATAAATTTATATTTGAAAATAAATTATTCGTTTATCAATATAAAAACTGTGGATTACTTCATCATGAACTGAAGTATTTTTTTGCTGACTGTACTCAACCAAGTGGAGCACTGCGTTCGAAACGCAGAGGCCAAAAGTTCAAATCGACCACTCAAACTGTAAAAGTCAACCTCCTATGGATGGTTTTATTTTATGCAAAACGACAGATAAATTTTTAAATTATATTTTTTAGTTTTTAAACTGTTTTTTTACCATTTTTTACATCTGTTTGCATAAAAAACAAGTGAAGGCAAGTATACCCTACCTATCGTAAATATATACTTATTAAGTATACTAGGCGTGTTACAAGGAAGATTCGCCCATGATATCCATTTTGATGTCCAGTTATAATTATGAAACATACATGGGGGAAGCCATCAGGAGTGTCCTGAAACAGACGTGGGTGGATTTTGAGCTGCTCGTCATTGATGACGGCTCGAAAGACGGTTCCATGGCACTGGCCCGCTCGTTTGCCGAACACGATCCTCGCGTGCGCGTATTGCAGCATCCCGACGGGAAGAATCACGGCCTCCCGGAAACATTGTCCCTCGGCATTGCGGAGGCCGGAGGAGACTGGATCGCTTTTCTCGAATCTGACGATCTATGGGAACCCGAATGCTTGGAACGGCGCATGGAGTTAGCCCGACAAACCAAGGCCGACGTCGTGTTGAATGCGATTCGACCTCTTCCCATGCCGGGAGCGGGTACGGGATGGTTTGACATTTATGTCCCCCGTGTCATGAGGGAACATGAACGTCGAGCCATCCGATCTGGCGGAGCGTACTCTCTGCAATCCTCCCTACTTGTGGAGAACAAAATCCCAACCCTCTCTTGCGCCATGCTCAAAGCGGAACGCCTGCGGGCTTGTTCGTTTGCGGCCCCCGTCCCCCGTTGGCTGGACTGGTGGATCTGGATACAGGTCGCCCAGACTGGATTGTTCGCTTTTGTCCCTGCCCAATTGACATCATGGCGTTTGCATGCGGGGAGCTACAACCATAAAATCACTCTCAGGCAGTGCATCCGGGATAATATGCGACTGTGGGATGGTTTCAGAGGCCTTCGGGAATCTTATAGGCAAGCAGGAAAAAACTACAGTTGCTGGCTTCTTCAGAGCCCGTTCTGGAGCCGTCTGCTTGCTCGTTTCGGCATGATCGCGTATCAGTCGGGGATATTCAGCACACTCAAACAAATACATAACCGTATTCGTTAGTCACGAGGGAAAATATGGCTACACAGCTTGTTACCGGAGGTGCCGGGTTCATCGGCTCCTGCTATGTCCTTGCCCGCTGCGCGGCTGGTGACACAATCATCAATATAGACAAACTGACCTATTCCGGGAATCTGGAAAATCTGGCCTCGCTGCAGGACTGTTCTCGCCATATTTTTGTGCATGGAGATATCGGCAACGCGGAACTTGTCGAGTATCTGCTCAAGACCTACCAGCCCAACGCCATAGTCAACTTCGCGGCCGAAAGCCATGTGGATCGTTCCATCATCGATCCCGAAGCGTTTGTACGCACCAATGTACTCGGAACCTGCACACTTTTGCGCACTGCCAAAGCATGGTGGAGCCAATTAACTGCCGCCAAGAAAGCCGCGTTCCGTTTTCTGCATATTTCCACTGACGAAGTCTTCGGAGCTCTTCAACCTGGCGATCCTGCCTTTACGGAAACGACACCTTACAGTCCTAATAGTCCTTATTCCGCTTCGAAGGCCTCCAGCGACCATTTTGTCCGGGCCTTCCATGAGACGTACAGCTTCCCTACGTTGATCACCAACTGCTCAAACAACTACGGCCCTCGCCAATTCCCTGAGAAGCTTATCCCTCTGGTGACACTTAACGCGCTGGCCCGCAAGACGCTGCCCGTATATGGAACGGGCTCTAACATCCGTGACTGGCTTCATGTGGAAGATCACTGCTCCGCCATTCAGCGTGTGCTTGAAGCAGGCAAAACGGGGCAGACCTACAACATCGGCGGAAACTCGGAACGCACCAATCTTCAGGTCGTTCACGGCATCTGCGATGTGCTCGACGCAGTGTGTCCTTCTGCCGAAGGCCTGTATGCCGATCTCATCAAATTTGTAACGGACCGCCCCGGGCATGACTTCCGCTATGCCATCAACTGCACGAAGCTGTCTTCCGAGCTTGGCTGGCATCCCACACACACGTTTGAGGAAGGCCTACGAGACACTGTTCTGTGGTATCTGAACAACAAGATATGGGTAGAGAACGTTCAGAGCGGCGATTACCGTAACTGGATGCAGACCAATTATGTGGGCAGGGTATAGTGATGAAGAAATGGAGAGGGATTATTCTTGCAGGCGGTTCGGGAACGCGCCTTTATCCACTCACGCGCAGTGTCAGCAAGCAGCTTATGCCTATCTACGACAAACCGATGGTCTACTATCCTTTGTCAATACTGATGCTTTCCGGTATCCGTGAGATTGCCGTCATCTCGACGCCCGAGCATCTGCCCCTGTATCAGGAATTGCTCGGTGACGGCTCCCAGTGGGGATGCCATTTTGAGTATGTTGTTCAGGAACGCCCCGAAGGGCTGGCGCAATCCTTTCTGCTGACCGAAGATTTTATTCGCGGCTACAATGTCTGCCTTGTGCTTGGAGACAATATTTTCTTTGGGCAAGGGATGGGAAATCTTCTGGATACTGCCATGCAGCGAGATACAGGGGCGACCGTTTTCGGCTATCACGTCCGCGATCCGCATCGATACGGCGTGGTGGAGTTTGACGAAAGCCAACGGGTTAACAGTATTGAAGAAAAACCCAAGGAACCTAAATCCAATTTTGCTGTGACCGGCCTCTATTTCTACGACGCTGGCATAGTGGATATCGCGAAACAGGTGAAACCCTCCGCTCGTGGGGAGCTGGAAATTACTGATGTCAACAATCTGTACCTGAAGCGTGGCGATCTGCATGTGGAACTGATGGGACGTGGAATTGCATGGCTCGACACCGGGACGCATGACTCTTTGCTGGAAGCCAGCTCTTTTGTGCAGGCTGTGGAAACCCGGCAGGGCCTCAAAGTTGCCTGCCTCGAAGAAATTGCCTGGCGTAAAGGGTATATTACGTCCGATGATGTGCGTCGTCTGGCCGAACCCATGGCGAAGAATGGGTATGGTCAGTATCTGCTCGAACTTATGGACTCGGAGAAGTAGTTTATGGAAATCATTCAAACTCCCATTCAAGGCGTATTGCTTGTCAAGCCCAAAGTGTGGGGGGATTCCCGGGGCTACTTCGTCGAAACGTGGCACAAGGAACGCTACGAAACCGCAGGGATTGATTTTCCCTTTGTACAGGATAATCATTCAAAATCCAGCTATGGTATTCTGCGCGGTTTGCATTTTCAGAGGAAATTTCCTCAGGGAAAGCTGGTCAGCGTCTCTTTGGGCAGCGTTTTTGACGTCGCTGTGGACATTCGTAAAAACTCTCCAACGTTTGGACGATGGTACGGAGTTGAATTAACGCAGGAAAACCAGTGGCAGTTGTGGATTTCCCCAGGCCTCGCACATGGCTTCGTCGTGACAAGCGATATCGCTCATTTCCACTATAAATGCACTGAACGCTACCACCCGGAAGATGAAGGAGCCATTCGTTGGAATGACCCTGAGCTGGGTGTGGCGTGGCCGGTTTCCGCCCCAAAACTGTCCTCCAAGGACGAAGCCGCTCCTTTCTTTGCGGAGTTGAGACACCAGCTGGAATCGTAATACGCTTGCCGGACCCCGAACACCATCGGAGTCCCGGCTCACGGACAATATGAGAAACATATTTAAGAGCCTCCTCAGTGGAGACAGGGGATTGCGCGCCCCAGCGGGGAACAAGCTATGAAAGTTCTTCTGACCGGCGGCAAGGGGATGCTGGGACGCACCCTTTGCTCTGAACTTCGTGAATTCGAAATGATTCCTACGGATCTCCCGGAAGCGGACATTACCGATGCCGCCGGATTTGACGCCGCGTGCCGGGCGCACAGCCCCGATGTCGTAATCCATTGCGCTGCCATGACCGCTGTAGACAAGTGTGAGACGGAAAAGGAACTGGCATGGAAGCTCAACGCTGTGGGGTCGAGCAATGTGGCCGCCGCCTGCCACAGACAGGGCATCCGGCTCATAGCCATATCCACAGACTATGTTTTCAGCGGTGACGCGCAGGAACCCTATACCGAATTCGATACGCCCAACGGCGGAATAAATGTGTACGGGCAGAGCAAATGGGCAGGAGAGCAGGCTATCCGTACGCATTGCCCAAACCATATCATTGCGAGAATTTCTTGGCTGTATGGTCAGGGCGGACCGAGCTTTGTGCATACGATGCTACGGCTTGCCGATGGAAGCCGCGACTGTCTCCACGTTGTGGATGACCAGCGAGGCAACCCCACGAGCGCACTTGCCGTGGCAAGGGGCCTGCGGGAAATACTGCTGCGCCCGGAGCTTGTCGGTACCTTTCACCTGACCTGCGAAGGTGAAGCCAGCTGGTATGAGTTTGCCTGCAAAATTTTCGAGATTGCCGGGAACCCGCAAAAGGTCATTCCCTGCACATCCGATGAATACAAGACGCCCGCCCGTCGTCCGGCGAATTCGTGTCTGGAAAAAAAGATGTTGAGACTCTGCGGACTTCCACCAATGCCGCACTGGGAAAACGCTCTTAAAGAGCTAATGCGCTCAAACCTGTAGCCCCGCCGTGTATGCGAACGGCACAATGCTCATATTCAATCCATTACTGAAATGTGCTGATGCTGCGGGCATGCAGTGTACCACCCTCATTGCTGCCATTGCCAAGTCCGGCATGCTCCCATGCGACCATACCGGACTTGGCAATGGCAGAGGCAACTTCATTCACCTTATCGGCAAAGACGAATGATTTTCTAGTAAATTGAGTATATTAGTGGAAATATACTCAAACTCGTTTAAAAAGACATTGGAGCTCACATCTTCATCATTGCCGAAATCAACGAGATACTGATTCATACCTTCAGCACTACTGGATTGAAGAGCAAGTGAGCTGTCAAAGCCCCTGTGGAGACGGCCCGCATGCGCGCCGTGAAGGACCATTTAATCTTTTAATACACTAAATTTAGTATATATTTTCATTCAACAAAACGCCATCGAAGAGCTTTTCGCCCAGTATGTTGTCCAGTCTCGCGCCTCTGTTTTTCGGCTCGGGACTTTCAATTCTGACCGAAAAGGCGGGGGGAAATGCAAGGCCATCTAAAATTTTATATACTTAACTAGTTAAATATTTATAAATAAAAGATAGAGTAGACCATGCTCCCTTGTGAAGAAAGAAGCATATCTGTTCTATTTTGTCCGACACTTTGCCCTACACAAAAGCGGATGGGTTCAAAAAAGCTGACGTTGCTTAAGAAAAAGTGCTTAACAGACTGCCAGTTGCCCCAATTTTCTTATTTTTGCAATAGAATTACTGATGACAAGACAGTTTCCACTTTTGAGCGCAGCCAAAGTGCGTTTTTTCAACGCTCCTTGCATCAGACAGCCCACTCTTCGGCTTCGCCTTGTGACGTTTAACAACAAGGTGTACTTACTTTTCCGATATGATTCTTCTGTTGCCTTCCGCCTCTGGACAGCGTAGTAAAGCACACTTATCTTGGAGTGCCGTTCGTATGATTCTCATACCGTACGGTGTCCCGGTCGGTCCGGAGGATCGTCCAGAAGGTTAAGGTGCGCCTTCCAGGACTGCGGAAGACGCGTTCCGGCATGCCCGTGTCTGCGGGCCGCAACTACCTGAGAAGAGAGCCTATGCAAGAATTTTTACGCTCCTGCAGGTACTTTTTCGGATACGCCTTTTTTTTCAGTATGTTCGTCAACGTGCTCCAGCTCACGTTTTCCATCTACATGCTGCAGGTGTATGATAAGGTACTAACCAGCTATAACCTGTCTACCTTGGCCGTCATCACCATCGCCGCCGTTATCGCCCTCATCGTACTGGCGCTGCTTGAGTGGATTCGTTCCCGCCTTCTTGTTCGGGCCGGTATTGAATTCGACCGGATGCTGAGCCTTCCTGTTCTCAACGAAAACCTCAAAAGTGCCACGGGGCCCGCCGGTGGCTCTTCCGCGAAGCAGGGCAATCTGCGCGACGTGCAGATGCTCCGTAACTTCCTCGGCGGTAACGCCGTGTTCGCTTTTTTCGACGTTCCGTGGATGCCCATTTACTTTGCCCTGATCTTCATCCTACATCCAGATCTTGGGCTGGTTGCTGTCTTCGGCGGGATCATGGTCTTCGTGCTGGGCTTTCTCACCGAACGCTTCACTCGCAAGCGTCTTGAATCTGCGACAATGCTCAACACCCACGCCTCCAATTTCCTCGGCGCAACCATGCGTAACGCCAGCATCGTACGCTCCATGGGCATGATCAACAACGTGGCCGGGCGATGGTCCAAGATGAACGACATCGTCATTGAACTCCAGACCCGTGCCAGCCGCAGTGCCGGACTGCTCCACTCGGTCAGCAAGTCCCTCCGTGTCGGTTTGCAGGTTCTCATTTACGCCGTGGGTGCCTACCTCGCTGTGAGCCATCAGTCCACTGCCGGCGTTATGATCGCCGCGTCCATCGTCATGGGCCGTGCGCTTGCACCTATCGATCAGGCCATGGCGACCTACAAACAGTCGCTAGAAGCCTGTGGCGCATACAAACGCCTGAAGGAGATGCTGGATTCTCCCAATACTCCGCCGTCCATGGACCTCCCCGATCCCGTTGGCGAACTTTCCACCGAAAACCTAGTCTTCGCCGCCAACGGCCGCCACATCATCAAGGGAATGTCCTTCCGCCTGCCAGCGGGACAGTCGCTCGCCATCATCGGCCCCAGCGCCGCGGGCAAGTCCACACTATGCAAGTTGCTACTCGGCATATGGGCCCCCACGGGCGGCAAGGTTCGCATTGATCGCGCCGACATCGCCACCTGGGATTCCGAAAAACTCGGACCTTTCATCGGGTATCTGCCGCAGGACGTGGAATTGTTCGCCGGCAGCATCGCTGAAAATATCGCACGCTTGGGTACTGTAGATTCCGAAAGGGTCATTCTCGCCGCCAAACTCGCGGGCGTCCACAACATGATCCTCTCGTTGCCCAAGGGCTACGACACGCAGATCGGGGATCAGGGGGCCGTGCTTTCCGGAGGTCAACGCCAACGCATCGGCCTCGCCCGTGCGCTGTACGGCAATCCCCGGGTGGTCGTGCTCGACGAGCCTAACTCCAACCTTGACGAAGAGGGCGAAACCTGTCTGCTGCAGGCCGTACTCAACCTCAAGCAGTTGAAGGCCACGGTTGTGCTGGTCACGCATAAGCCCAACATCCTTTCTATCGTCGATAATATCATGCTGGTTCAGGACGGACAGATCGCCATGTGCGGCCCGCGTCAGGAAGTCCTGACCAAGCTCGCCAATCTCCAGAAGCAACAGCAGGAGCAGGCCGCCAAGGCTCGCCTCCAGCATGAAGAACTGGAACGACAAAAGCAGGAAGCACTGAATGACGCCGGAGGTGAAGCCCATGTCTAAGCCTGAAGGCGTGAAAATCGCGACCATCGAAGCCAAAACCATCCCTGCATCGGAAGCCCCAAAAAGTACGCCTCATCATCAGCACCCACAGCGTGAAAGCATTGAAGATCCCCGTAAGATCATCCGGCAGGGGCTCCTTGTGGTGTTTCTGTTCTTTGGTGTACTCGGCACATGGGCCGTGTTCGGAGAAATCAGCGGTGCCATCGTCGCTCCCGGAAAGGTCAAAATCGAGACGGAACGCAAGACCGTCCAGCACCTTGAAGGCGGTATCGTCGACTCCATCCTCGTCCGTGAAGGCGATGAGGTACAGGAAGGACAGCCGCTCATCGTGCTGGAGAGCGTACAGGTGGACGCCTCCGAAAACATGCTGCAAAAGCAAATTGTCGCTCAGTTGGCCGCCCAGACCCGTTCCGCTGCGGAAAAGGAGCTCAAAACCGATTTTGTGTGGCCTGAGGAATTGATCTCGCTCGCCGCAAGCACCCATAGCGAAGATGTTCTCGCCAATGAAAGAAAAATCTTCACCGCGCGCCGGGAAGCTCTCGACGGGCAGATTTCTCTGCTTAAGTCGCAGATTGCCCAGATTGACGCCCAGATCCTCGGCTATCAGGAGCAGATGCAAGCCGAACAGGCGATCATCGGAACGCTGAACGAAGAACTTAAGGCTAAACGTCAGTTGTACGCGGAACGGTATCTGGAAAAATCGCAGATATTGGAACTCGAACGAATGCTGGCCAGCCACGAGGGCAACCGAGGGCGCATGAGGCAGTCCATCGCCGAGGCCCGCCAAAAAAAGGCCGAATTGCTTCTGCGCATCGAGGACGCAAAAAACCGTTTTGTTGAAGAAGCCACTAATCAGCTCGGCAAACTGGACAACGAAATCCTCCAGACCCGCGAACGTGTCCGGCCCTTGAAGGATGCCAAAAAGCGACTTCAGGTCGTTGCGCCCGTGAAAGGCCGCGTGGTGGGGCTCAAGGTCCACTCCAAGGGCGGCGTCGTGCGGCCAGGCGAACCGCTGATGGACATCGTGCCCGAAAACACGCCGTTGATCATCGAAACCCAGGTACCCGTCAACAAGATCACCGACGTATATATCGGGCAGGAAGCACTGGTACAGCTCGACGCCTTCGATACGCGCATCACTCCGCACATCCCGGCTAAAGTGTCATACATCTCGGCCGACCGCCTGGAGGAACGCACGAACATGGGCGTCATGCCGTACTACCTGTGTTATGTGGAAATAGATCCCTCTGCGCTCAAGGATGCCAAGCTGTATCTCTCGCCCGGTATGCCCGCTACGGTGTTCATCACGACCAAAAAACGCACAGTCCTTTTTTATATGATCGAACCGCTATTAAAAAACTGGGAACGCGCGCTGCGCGAATAGTTCATGCGCATAGTGTTCTGGTTGATCTGCCTTTGTGCGGCTGCCCCTGCGTTGTGCGGGGCGGTCGCCTTTCCCGTTCTGGAGGCCCCCGCCGTCTACTCAGGTGGCGTGGAGTCCGAAAGTGTGCGTTACTACGCCACTCTGCTTCTGAACCCGGACCATCTCTTTATCCTGCGCGAAAGGATGATGCGGGCAGACGGGCGGCCTTTGGAACGGACCTTAACCGGGGCATGGTTTCAGGTGAGGGATGGTTCCCTGTTGCAGCTTGCGAACCGCAACGGGTTGGATCGCGTTCTGAATATAGGTGGCTCCGGAAGCCTGTACTGGGGGGTCCAATCTCCGTTCCCTAAATATATGAACGTCACCTTACGCAAGGGCGGCGAAAAGTTTCCCTTCGCCGTGATGGGTACGCTTACGTTTGGAGGCTCCACCGCCGTGTTACAAGATGCCGCCACGAATAAAACGTATCCCCTGCTTCCTGATGCGCAGATCGAACAACTGCGCGGACGCGGGGAACGTTTTTTTGTCGACGCGGACGTGGAGGAAAGCGGGGCTTCGCTGCGCATCCTCCGTTTGCGGAGCGCCACGGACGGCATTCCAAAGCTTCCGCAGGACACCCCGGAACGGTTCCAGCGGCTTGTTTCCGGAGCCCATTGGCGCGCAACACTCGACGGCCAGACATTCAGCTGTACGTTTCAACAGGAAAAAACGGCGCGCGGACGGCTTGATATGACCATGAGCGACTTGGCCGTTCATGTTTCCTACAGGCTTGAGGCGAACCGTATCGCATTCCACTTGGATAAAAAAACACTGCGGATGGCGGAGGCTTTTAGCCTCAAAACATTTGTGGAAGTTTTTAACAAATTGAAAACATGGGAAGTTCATGGAGATCTGCTGGTCCTCAAAGGAGCGGAGGGGCCGCTGTGCGTTCTGGAAAAAATACGCTAGAAAACAGGTATGCCTTCTTACCGAGTAACCGATATGGAGTCCGATATGAATCGTTTCAAATACGGATGGATGCTGGTGACCGTCCTGTGGCTATGTACTCCGGCTCAGGCTCAGGAATTCACGCTGGAACAGGCCGTGGAGCACGCCCTGAAGGCCAATCCGAGCGTGGAATCCAAACTGCTGACACTGGAACAGGCCAAGATGAACATCGGCGTGGCCCAAAGTTATTTCTGGCCCCGCGTGTCTCTGGTTTCCAGTAATAATAGACTGGAAAACTCCGGCGCAGCGGGCAGCACGGACGATCTATCCAGCCGCTCATGGTCGCGCGGCATCCGGGTGAACCTGTCGCTGTTCGCGGGCTTCGCGCACTTGAACAATCTGGACAAGTCACGGATTTCCGTAGATATGGAGGAAGCCAGACACCGGCAGGCCAAGCTGGAGCTGATCGCCAATGTGCAGCTTCAGTTCCTCCAGTTGCTCAAGGCCCGCGAAGACTTGAAAAGCGCTAAGGAATCCATTACTCGCATTGAAACCCAACTCAAAGCTGCAGAAGCCTTCGTCAAAGTCGGTATGGCACCCTACGTCAACGTGCTTCAAAACCAGGTGGAGCTGTCCAAGGCCAAGCAGCAGGAAATCCGCGTCCAGAACACCATCCGCAATGCAGAGGTGCAGCTGAACAAATATCTGAACTACTCGCCTGACGAGCCAATCCAGTACACAGGCGATCTGCGCGATTTCTCCGGCGTAGTGAGCTATACCGAGGAACAGGCCATCAAGACCGCGCTATTCAGCCGCCCTGATCTGATCATGGCTCAGAAGTCCGTGGCCATCGCCTTCAAGGACATGGACATCACGCTCGGCGAATATCTCCCCCGAGTCGACGCCACTTATGACAACATGAAGTATCACAAAGACTACAAGGAAGAACGGTATACTGACTACTCGCGCAGTTACTGGGCCGTCGGCCTGAACGTGTCGTGGGATGTGTTCACGGGCGGTAGCACGACTTTTTCCTACCTCGGGGATAAAAAACGCGTGGAAGCCCTCCAAAAAGACTACGAAGATGCCATGTCCGGAGCTAAGACCGATGTTATTCGTTCGCTGCTAGATATCAAGGCTGCAAAGGACCTGATCAGCGTATCCCGCAAGGGCGTCGAGGCCGCCAAGGAAAGTTACGACATGGCGAACAAACGGTACATGACCCACACCGGCACGATCACCGATCTTCTGGACGCCCAGCTCAAACTGACCCAAGCCGAGACCGACGCCAGCCAAGCCCTGATGGAGTACCATAGCGCCCGTTCCAAGTTCTTCTACTATATTGGACGGGAGAATATTTCGCTGGAATAGACAAAGACGTACCCGAGTAAAACTCGTCGTCCCTTTCCTGAAATTCATTGCAGAGAAAGGTGTTGTCAACCCCTCAACGAATCACGGAGATGTTCGTTTTGCTAAAACTGTTCAATCCGCTTTTGGGCATTCGTATCCTCACGCAACATCGTGATTTGCTGATGCAGATTCTCAAACGCAACATAGCCAGCCGGTATCGGGGATCGGTGCTGGGATTGGTCTGGAGTTTTGCCCATCCATTGATGATGCTCGCCGTCTACACCTTCGTCTTCGGCATTGTGTTCAAATCCCGTTGGGGGGGGGCTGGATTCGGCGACAACAATGCGGCGTTCCCCATGATCATGTTTTGCGGTATGGCGGTGTTTAACGTATTCGCCGAAAGCGTGATCTCCAGCGCCTGGCTGATCTTCGGCAATCCCAGCTACGTTAAAAAGGTCATCTTCCCTCTGGAAATCCTTCCTATCGGGAATGTGCTCACGTCTCTCGTGTTCGGACTGGCATGGTTTGTCCTCTTGTTGATCGGTACGGTTCTGCTGCTGCATCAGATTTCTTGGACCATGCTGCTGTTTCCGTTCACCCTGTTCCCGCTTCTGCTCATCTCGTGCGGCGTGTCGTTGTTCATCGCTTCACTAGGTGTCTATTTGCGGGATATTCAGCAACTCATCAGCATTCTGACGCAAATGCTGTTTTTTATGACCCCGATTTTCTACCCCATTTCCATTGTTCCCGAAAAACTGCGCTGGATACTGGAGTTCAACCCGCTCTCTCCGATCGTGGAGGAAACGCGCAAGGTGCTCCTCTACGGGCAGTTGCCCGATCCCGGAGTCTGCCTGACTTCGTATGTTTTGTCTTTCGTCGTTTTCCAGCTGGGGCTCGCCTGGTTCATGAAAACCAAGAAGGGGTTTGCCGATGTCCTCTAATAAAAATTTACTCTCCTCGTTCAGCTCCGTTCAATAGAGGAAGAAGGTGAGGAACAACGAAGAAAAAAACGAGGCGTGGTATTTTGCTGAAGGAGTGCTTCAAGCTGGAGGCGCCTATGATAGTTGACTGCATCGAGAGTGAATCCCGTGCCCAAGGCGATAGCTCCCAACAATCCGAAGGCTACGGACAGTACTGCAAGGGGCACGCGTGTCACAAAATGTGTTGCCAGCCATTCTCCGATAACGACTGACCCGCAAAGGATAGACAACCCCACGCAACAGGCCGCTACAAAAGAAAAAAATACCAATGGATTGCATTGCCTGAAAATCGTAAAAATAGTGGAGAGCACTCGAAATCCATCCTTAAAAGTATTCAATTTCGAATAGCTGCCTTCCGGCCTGTCAACATACCGAATGGGAATGCCAAGAACACGTAAACGAGCCTGTGCTGCAAACAGAGTAATATCCGTTTCCAGTTGAAAACCTTCTACCAACACGGGATAACTTTTAACAAAAGCTCTACTGAGAGCACGGTATCCTGTCATAATATCTGTAAAATGCGATCCTGATACGACATTGACAAGCCCCTGTACGAGATTGTTGCCAAATCCATGAAACGTGCGCCTGTTCTGTCGAGCGTAGTCGCCCTCGGAGAGCCTGTCACCATACACCATATCCACCTCTCCTGCGAGGATAGGTGCGACAAGCTGAGGCAATGCTTCAGCGGGATATGTCATATCGGCATCCACAAGAACATATACGTCTGCGTCTATTTCAAAAAACGCCCGCCTCACGGCATTCCCTTTTCCCTGTCTTGCCTCATGGAGAAGACCGCCTTGGGCACCAAGGCTTGCCAACGTTTCTTTCGCAATGTGTGCGGTGGTATCTGTTGAATTATTATCAACTACATAGAAAAAGGCATCCGGCATGATGGCATGAAAGGCCCTCAAGGTTCCGGCTATAGTCAGTTCTTCATTGTATGCAGGGAGAATAACAGCAATCGAACGATCGTATTCCGACATAATTCACCTCAACGAGGAGAAGGTATCTCCCCATCCTTTATTGTCAGCAACAAGCCGTGTGGCGTTCTTTCCTGGATAATAAAATACGTTTGATAGAGATTTAAATCAAATCGAAATATATCCGTATTGATGGCAAGCATTCGGCAGTTCTGTTTTTTCATAGTATCAAACATCACTTTCGGGGAAATGAGCGGCGTCTCACGAAGATAGTTAAGATATGTCTTAACGGAAAAATTATTTCCTATAACAAGTGAACTCTCAAGAAAATCCCGATATCTAAAACGGCCGAAGTGATCACCGAATGCCGTTCCATGAAAATAATAGATCAAATTTTCAAAGCCGAGCTGGAGGAGCTTTCTCCCATATTGTGGAGAAAGCTCATTGGCTCGGTCCATGAGTGCAATACTTTCCTTTGGATATTGGTACCGTTCCCAGTTGTCAAGCTCATTTTTCCTTTCATATATGCTGTAGACCAGAACAACTGCGGACAAGCCTATCACTAGAATCTGACAACATTTCGACAACTCCCTTCGGCGTGCAAGCAACGTCCATATTGAGTAAACAATAAGAAAAACGAGTGGAGGAAGTGCTGGTTGAATATATCGTTCCACCTGCGTTACAAAAAACCAAAAAAAGAAATAGGCTATGCTGGAAAACGCAATGAGTTTCACCCCTGTGGGCAGCCTTTTCCAGCGAAAGACTATCAGAGGCGTCATTACCAATATCCCCACACCGGCCTTTTGAAGGGCAGGCCAGATATTTATAATATTTTTTTCAACGCCGTGCATCCCTTGTTCGGCAGTCTGGAGAAGCAAATCTTGTGCGTTCCACAAAAAGTAACCTACATATTGACCTCCGGCCGGATGAAACGGGTCGCCGGAAATCAACCATGCACGGATATACCACCAGCTTCCCACCGTGAGTGTTATCACTCCATACCAAAAGGTACTGCAAAAGTTTCGTGTAACACAAAGATAGAACAATCCGGAAAGCCCGATGGAAACGAGGCCGAAATACTTTGTTCCCATGGCCATACCCGAAAAGAAACCTGCCAGAACAAGGAGGCAGCGCCGTTCCGATTCTTCAGCACTGTCAATTGACAGTGCCAGGCACAACAACGCCGACCAACAGAATAGCATCATTCCATAATCGATATAAGCAAATCCAAGAACGATTGTTATCGGTTTCAAAAAAAGAAGTATGACGGTACCCAGAAAACCGGGACAGATTGTTCCTATATAACGGGAACTTGCGGCAGTGATGCCGAACATCGTCAGCAGCAGCGGGAACGTCGCCAAAAGCTGGATGAACATTTCCCCATAAGCGGTATTGGTGCCATACAGCAGAAACCCCAGTCCAAAGAGAACATCCATATTCTGTGGAAAAAGAGGAAAACGTAACGTTTCCGCACAGGCAAACCCTGCCTGTTCCAGATAATGCCTGACCAAAGGGAGATGATACATGGTATCATCCCACAAACCGACAGGGTGAATGCTCACGCTGATTCCAAAACAGAGAAGTACGAAAAGGACAGCAAGCGGCTGCGCATCGTTTTTCCATGAAAAACTTTTTCGCTTTGCCAAAAGCAGGATTCCCGCAGATACTATAGTTATTAAGAGGGTCCCTGCAACAGTCCAAAAAGAAAAAAAGTTTACTGCCCCAAGGGCTACCATAATAGTTATGACTACGGAAAGCCCTAGATTCATGGAAAGAAAATATCGTATCCATATATTTTTGATTGCCTCGTTCGGAAAAAATAGTGTGAATCCTGCATGCCCTATAACATAGAGGCTAACAGTAAAAAGAAAAAATGCGGCAGAAGTTGCGGCAATGAGTGCCATTCTTAAATCTCCAGGGATAGCAGTATCAGATGAGGCGTACTCCATTAAGCGGCGATCTGTGCCACTTTCCTAAAGTTACGCTAGGTTAGCCCTACCAGATTAACACAGTCATATCAAGCATATGCAGGTTACTATATAAATAAACAATAATAAAAACATGATAGAAAGCAAAATACATATATCGTGCGTTGTCGATCCGATATCTGGCTGAAATGATTCTCGTCAACAAGCTATTGAACATAATTATTCAATTTACTACTGTTGGCTTGGCAACCTACTGGGAACTCAACGTTCGTTATTAAAATTCAGAATATTCAAGATCAATCTGACCGGCCCCCTTTCTCTGACTTGACTCGTCAACGACTGATGAAGTATAGTATGTAATTAAACGATTTTTTCTTAATTAAATAACTCCAATCAGGCTCCGAAGTCGCCTGAAACAACAGATGTTGCATAAAGGACAATTTTTCTTGCTGCGTGTCGTTACATTCCCCCTTGGCTAGGCGAATGAAGGTACGCAACCATCCTTTTTAGTACTGTTTACGAAATTTCATCAGCAACACAACAGACGCTGCCGAATGAAACAGAGGCACTCGTTTTATGAATGGAATTTTATCGGGAGGCTTCATGACCCAAGATGCCATCAAAGATTTTTTGCTGAAAACGTTACATTACACACGATTTGAATTGGAATATGCCAGGGCTGACTCAGATGCGTGGCTTGGGCATGTCGCTTTTGGTTATATGCTTGTTTCCGAATTTCGCCCCAACCTGCTAGTTGAACTCGGAACGCACTGGGGAAATTCCTATTTTTCATTTTGCCAAGCTGTTCGAGATCAGCAGCTAAATACCAAGTGTTTCGCCGTGGACAGTTGGGAAGGCGATCCTCAGGCTGGCTTTTACGATAATGCTATTTTCGACACCGTCTCTAAGCAAAATGCACAATATGAGTCGTTTTCTACACTCAAACGTATGTTCTTTGATGATGCCGTATCATCATTTGATGATGAATCTATTGATATCCTTCATATTGATGGATTTCATTCTTATGAAGCGGTAAAGCACGATTTCACGGCATGGATCGGTAAAGTTCGGCCTGGTGGTATCGTCCTTTTTCATGATACCAATGAATACCAAGAAGGTTTTGGCGTTAACAGGTTTTGGGATGAACTCTGTGAACAGAGTACAGAATACCACCTATTTCGGCATTCACATGGACTTGGTGTATGGCGAAAACCAGGTGGAGGCTCTCTGGAATCCACTTTACTTGGATATTTGCTGACGCCAGCATCCCCCGTTTCAAACATCATTGATGCGCTTTTTACAGTAATCAGTGAGAGAGCTTTTTTTCGTAAAAAATATTTGCTTGAACAGAAAAAAGCTGTCACAGATCGCGAACTGGCTCAACAGGCTCTCCGCGAAGCTCAGGCTCTTGCCCTTCGACAGATTGAGGAAGAACGGTTACGGAGTACACAGGCACTTGCGGATGTACAAAAACATATTGAAGAAGAAAGAGAGCGCGGTGCTACGGCACTCCATGAAGCTCAAGCTCTTGCCCTTCGACAGCTTGAAGAAGAACAAGAACGCGGCGCAGCCATACGTCACCAGTTTGAACAAAAACTTAATGAAGAACAGAATAAGTCTGTATACCTCTTTCAGGAAAAGACGCGTCTTGAGCGTGAAATTTCTGGTCTGTTCCGCTCTTCTTCCTGGCGAATGACTGCGCCCCTACGCATGCTGAAGCGTTGTCTTGCCGGGGTTCCGGTGGGAATATTGTTGATCCCCGCTTTGTTCGCAGTGTCTTCCAGTTTGGGAGAGCTATTCCGCAAATTTTCTGAAATACGTATAGAAATGAGGAAGCTGCTGGAGTATCCGCAGGATGCTGCCAATGCACTAGCTTCATCTTGCAGACTCAAACGCCTCTTTGTACTTGTCCCTATGAATCTAGCTCTGCTCATTCATAGAAAGGGTGGTATTTCTTGTGTAATGAATTCAGGTTATCGCATTTTTCGTCAAGAAGGCTGGCAGGGCATTCGTAGACATCTCCTAAGACACTCCCCTGTGCCTCAAGACATCGTATCGCGTCCTGGAGGTGACCCCGCCAAAGTGCTCGTTGTTGACTACCGTATTCCTAAATACGATGTTTCTGCGGGAGAGCGTGCCACTTGGGGTATTCTTATGGATATGAAGGCATTGGGTTACAATGTTTCCTTCATGCCTTCCAATATGTATTACGATACAGAATACGCCGAGCAATTGAAAAAAAAGGGCATTGAAGTCGTAACGTCCTGCGATGGGTGCTACACCCCCAATGACTTCATTGCTCAACACGGGGCTGAATTCGGACTGTTCTACTTGATTCGATTCGATGTTGCAGAAGAAATTCTCTCAACTATACGGCAGGCTGCTCCGAAATCCAGCGTCTTTTTCCATGCCCCGGACGTCTACTTCCTGCGCGAATCACGTGAAGCAGAACTGTTGCACGACGAACAGCGTCTGAAGCAGGCTATGGAGACCAAGGAACGCGAACTGGATATCATGCGCCGTGTAGATCTCACAGTTGTCATCAGCGAAAACGAACGAAAGTTGCTCCGAAAGTACCTCCCTGATGCCCCGATGGGGGTTTTCCCAGGTTTATATGCACCTATTGTGGAAGAACCCGCCCCCTTTGCGATACGGAAGGATATCTTTTTTCTCGGTGGATTCGCACATCGCCCCAATGTCGATGCCGCGCTCTGGTTCTCTCAGGAAATCTGGCCGCTGATCCACGCTCGGCTTCCCGAAGCGTCGTTCCACATCATCGGCAGTGAAGCGCCCGGAAAGATCAAGGCCCTCGGCTCCATTCCCGGCGTCGTAGTAGATGGATTCGTCAAAGATCTTGATCCGTTGCTCAACTCAATCCGCCTCGGCGTGGCACCGTTGCGCTTCGGAGCGGGCATCAAGGGAAAAGTCGCCATGACCTTCGGGTCCGGCGTTCCCTGTATCTGCACCGAAATCGCCGCTGAAGGCATGGGATTGAAGGATGGTGTACACACCTTCATTGCCAACGAACCTCAGGCTTTTGCCGATGCGGTTGTCAAGGCATATACCGACGAAACAGTCTGGACTCGGATGTCCGTGGAAAGTCGGGAACAGGTGCGTCGCTTGTTCAGTGAAGAGGCCAATCGTCACCGGTTGACCAGCTTGCTCTGGGAACAAGACGTGTTACCCATCACGCTCTGGGCCAGCCACTGCGCGGGATTGCCTCCCCGTCCGCTTCCTGCCATGCGTGAAGACATCGACATTTCCATCATTATCCCCGTATATAACAAGTGGCATCTGACCCGCGCCTGCATCAACTCCATTTTGGAAACCTGCGACGGTGGCATCACCTATGAAATCATTCTTGCCGACGACGGATCTAAAGACGACACGACCAAGGGCGATACCATATTCCCTGGTGTCATTATCGTCAGAACGCCTCAGAATATGGGCTTTCTCCGCAACTGCAACAACGCCGCCAAGCATGCTCGGGGACGGCATATCCTGTTGCTGAACAACGACACTATCGTCTTCCCCAACTGGCTCTCGTCGTTGTATGAGCTTATGGAATCCGACGAGAAAGCCGGGCTTGTCGGCTCGAAACTCATTTATCCCAGCGGAGAGATTCAAGAAGCCGGCGGGGTCATCTGGAACGACGCTTCCGCGCTCAACTATGGGCACGGCGATCCGTATAATTCCTGCGGGCATTGCAGCTTCATTCGTGAAGCCGACTACATCAGCGGTGCATCCATTCTTGTCCGTGGCAGATTGTGGCGCGAGATGGGTGGATTCGACCAACGCTATAAAACAGCCTATTGCGAGGATTGTGATCTAGCGATGGAAGTTCGTGCGCATGGACTGCGTGTTTTGTATCAGCCAGCGTCGACAGTTATTCATTTTGAGCACCAGAGTTACGCGGATGCAGATGCTGCCAGCCAAAGCGAGCTGCAAAAGCTCAATTCCCACATTCTCTATGAAAAGTGGAAGGACGTGCTCGCCCGGGATCACATGCCTCCAGATACTGTTTCGCACATCAATATCTGCCATGCATGCCGCTCTGTTCTGCCGTCCATGCTCGAACGGCGTCGTGACGGTCACATGCGGGTACTGTTCCTCAGCCCTTACCCGCCCAAGATGATTCGTACCGAATTGCTCGACACACTCAAGGCACAAGGACAACACGTTCATTTCGCCTTGCTGGACAGCGGGCTACATGACGAAGAGGAGCGCGCTGCTCTGCGCGAAGCCTGGCCTTGCGACATGATTTATCCTTACCGGCAATTGCCTACCCAAAAGGATATCTTGGAAGTTCCTAGTTGGCTCAAGGCGGATACGGGCAAACAGATACTCTCCATATGCGGTGAACAGCAAGCGGACATCGTCTTGTGTCCCTATTTGTTCCAGGCTGAAATGTTGCTGTACATCCCCAACAATCTGTTAAAAGTCATTGAGCTGCGAGGGCAGATGGCATCTCCTTCCGGTAAAGATCTTGAACTCATGCGGCTGGCCGATATACTCATCGTGGACAGTAATAAAGAGGCGAAGCTTATCAATAATGCTTTGGGCAAAGAAACCGCCGTAGTGCCGGACTCCGATCTGCAAACGCTTCTGTCTCATCCAAAGCTGTTCTTCTCCCGATAGGGAAAACATCCTCCGCTGAGTATACGTTATGGGAAAACTTTGTCCGGTTATTCTTTGTGGTGGAAGCGGGACGCGGCTGTGGCCACTTTCACGTGACATGTATCCCAAGCAGTTCGTGGATATCGGAAAGGGGCGAAGCCTGTCCAAAGATACTCTCAAGCGCGCGGCGGATCTCCCCGGATACCATATACATTGTCTGCAATCAGGGGCACCGCTTTTATGTTGGGGCGTCGCGACAGGAAAACGGTGAACAAGGCCGTATTTTACCGGAACCTGCGCCGTGCAATACGGCCCCGGCCATTGCTCTGGCTGCTTTTTCTGCACGTGAACAGGGAGAACCGTTGCTGCTGGTGCTTCCTTCGGATCATATCTTAAAGGATGACAACATATTTGCGAACTCCATATACGAAGCCTGCACGGTTGCGGAACAGGGGAGCATCATCACGTTTGGCATCGTTCCTACCGGACCGAAAACAGGATTCAGTTATATCCTGCAAGGGACCGCCATAGCTCCGGGCATTCTTTCCATAGAACGATTTGTGGGAAAACCGGATGTCCCCTCGGCAGAGATATGCCCAAAGAGGGCGGCTACTCGTGGAACAGCGGGATGTTCCTGTTCAAGGCATCTGCTCTATCTCCATGAGTTGCAAAGATATGCCTCGGAGATATATACGACTTGTGAGCAGGCATGGAAAACATATCATTGAGCACGACTTCATTCGCCCGGAAGCACCAGCGGTTGCAGGATTGCCCGTGGACTCCATTGACTACGCCGTGATGGAGCAATACAGACAAGGCAGCAGTTATGCCGCTTGCCGTGTGTTGGAACGATATGGCTTCATGGAAGCCCTTTATGAAAAAAACGATAAAAATACAGAGGGCAACGTCTGCACGGGTGACGTTATCGCCCAAGATGTCCGCAATTGCTATCTGTACGGAACGGGTAGATTGATTGCGGCTCTTGGCGTTGAGAATCTTATTATTGTGGAAACACTGGACGCGGTACTTGTCGGTAAACGGGCGCAGATCCAAGACGTCAAAAAGATCGTGGCTGAATAAAAAAACGGAACCGCTCCGAATACCATCAGTACCCCCACGTTTTCCAACCGTGGGGCAGCTATGAAACGCTAGCTGGGATCACGCTTTCAGGTCGAGCAGATCACGGTGAACCTCGGTGCGCAGCTTTCCCTCCAAATGCACTATCAGCGCGCCAAGCATTGGGTCGTCGCCAGCGGAATGGCCGAAATAATCAACGGAGATATTTCTCGCCTACATACGGAAAACCAGTCGACGTACACCCCTCTCAGAACTGTCCACCGTCTCAAAAATCCAGGAACTATCCCGCTCGTGATCATAGAAATTCAGTCCGGTTCTTACCTGGCGAAGATGACATTGTGCGGCTTAATGACATATATGGCAGAAACCAATAACAATGCAGATTCGCAAAGGATCGTTTGATGTCATCCGAAGATGCCGCTATCAGCGTTCAGCATATCAGCAAATTTTTCGAAAGATATGAAAAGCCCTCGCATCGGCTTCTTCAGATGCTTTATCATGGGCGTAAACAGTTTTATCATCCCTTTTGGGCCTTGCAGGATATCTCATTTGAAATAAAACGTGGGGAATGCGTTGGCATTATCGGCCGCAATGGTGCCGGAAAAAGCACACTGCTCCAGATTATCACCGGAACGCTGACCCCCTCGTCGGGAACGGTGAAATGTAATGGGCGCGTTGCTGCTCTTCTTGAACTGGGAAGCGGTTTCAATCCGGAATTCACGGGTAGAGAAAATGTGTACCTTAATGCTTCTATCCTTGGTCTTACAGACAAGGAAATTACGGCGCGTTACGACGATATAGTCGCCTTCGCGGATATAGGCGACTTCATTGATCAACCAGTAAAGAGTTATTCGAGCGGGATGGCTGTGCGCCTCGCCTTTGCCGTTATTGCACATGTGGATGCGGATATCCTGATTGTAGATGAAGCCCTCTCCGTCGGAGATGCCTTCTTTACCCAAAAGTGTATGCGCTTTCTACGCCAGTTTATGGAAAAAAATACCGTGCTGTTCGTCAGTCATGATACGGCTGCGGTAAAAAGTCTTTGTAATTATGCAATACTTCTCGAAAAAGGAAACGTAAAATTTACCGGTCCCCCAAAAGAGGTTACTGAAAAATACCTTGAAGATATGTATGAATCTTTGCAGGGAAAAAGTGCACTTTATACAAATATGAAAAATACCTTACCGCCAGAATTAACACCGAAAGATGAAGACTTCAGGGATATGAGGCAAGACCTCTTCAATGCAAGTGTCTTGCGTAACGATCTCAAAATTTTTCAATTCACGGAAGAAGGAAGTGCATTTGGAAAAGGTGGCGCTACCATTGAAAATGCTTTCCTGACAAACGATGAAGGCAAACCGTTGCTCTGGATTGTGGGGGGAGAAATGGTGCGCCTTAAGGTTGTTTGCCGGGCGCGACAGGAGCTGTTCAGTCCTATTGTTGGTTTTATCGTAAAAGACAGGCTTGGACAGGACATGTTCGGGGACAATACCTATCTCACTTACCGGAAATCTCCTCTCTTTGTTCCCCAAGACACATTTTTTTCTGCGGAATTCGAATTCAGAATGCCTATTTTCCCCGCCGGGGATTACAGTATAACAATAGCCATCGCGGAAGGAACACAAGAAGAACATATTCAGCATCAATGGCGACACGAAGCCCTTATTTTTCAGTCCCATTCCTCTAACTGCGCGACGGGGCTTATAGGTATTCCCATGCGAAAAATTTCTTTACGTACACTTGAATAAAGAAACAGATACGCCTTCAGTACTCATTCATAAAAATTTAGATAAACGATCAATATATTTATTGAACCACTGTCACTCGTTGGACCACAAGAACCATATAAAAATCAAAAGACACTAAAATAATTGGCAATTTATTTTCTAATGGGGCATTATAACATTGCCTGAATATTTTCCGGGAAAAGGTGATAACTATATGGAAAATAATGTTCATTCCCGGATTTTAGGACTAGATGTTGCGCGAGCAGTCGCCATACTTATGGTTCTTGGTGCCCATTTCAGTTTTTTTTGGTTATCCTTAAATATACTGACGCCCAAAAGAACCGCTTTCAGCATTGTCCTTGGAACTCTTGGTGTAGAATTATTTTTTGTTCTTAGTGGATTTTTAATTGGCGGCCTTTTATTGCGAGATATCTTTCAGCCTTCATTGAAAAAAACAGGTATTTTTTTCATAAGGCGCTGGTTACGAACACTACCTGCATATTATACAGTCTTTTTTATCCTTTCCATTATCGATTTTTATGTATATGATCAAGAGTTTCGTTTAATTTATCTTATCTTTATACAAAACTTTGATAACGGCTCAAATAATTTTTTTCCTGTCAGCTGGACATTAGCAATTGAGCAATGGACATATCTTGTTGCACCTCTTGTTTTATACCTTCTTCCAAGTTTTATCAGAAAAAATAAAAGAAAAATCTCTCTTGAGTCAGCTATTTTCATCGCACTTGGAATTATTCTAGCTCTATTTCTTTTTCTGCGCATATTGGTTGTTCTTGCCGGTGAACCAACATGGGATACGGATATACGAAAACAAATCCCACTTCGACTTGATGCCATATTTTTTGGGATACTCATCGTTTGTATTAAAAAATTTATCCCCAATTTTTATAATGTGTTAAAATCAGGTTTGTTTTTTGCGTGTATTTATGTACTAATTTTTATTTACTCCATATTTCTCTATGAATGTTTATTATGTAGCAATATAGATACTTCTTTTTTTCACAGAACATTAGGCTTCAGCCTCTGTGATATTTTAATGGCATTTACTTTACCCTTCTTTGATCAAAATGCACTTGCCAACGAGTATTTGAGGCGTAACATAAAAATATCATTTATTTTTTCTTGGATCAGCAAACATGCTTACTCTCTCTATCTTATACATTTCACTATTTTCTTTTTAGCTTACAAGTTTTTTTCTGTCATAATAGCTTTTGTAGGATCGAAAGCAAATGTTATTGATTATCCATATAACTTTTGGCTGATTAGCGCATGGGTTTTAACAATACTAATTGCTTTTTTATGTACAATCACCATTTCTTATTTGCTTTTTCGGTTTATAGAGCGTCCCGGAATAAACTTAAGGCGCTTTATACCACACGTATAACTATCTATACGCATATAAAAAGTTGTTTTACTGAATACGATTTATTTATCTGAATAAAAACTATTCAATATACTGAATTATTGAAAGGATTTTATATTATTTAAAGCCTATTCTTTATTCCCTACTTTTTCTGCCTCACTCCAAATATCTCCCATGACGGAAGCCGCGCGCAAAAGGGCTTCATCGGCCAGATGTGAATACCGTTGCGTCATATAGGGAGAACTATGTGTCAGCAGCTTCTGAAGTGTATATAAATCGACTCTCCCCGAACTAGCAAGGGCCGAGGCAAACGTATGGCGTAATCCGTGCATACAGCGAAAATCTTCTGGAAGTCCAGCAGCTTGTTTGGCTCTCCGGGCTATACCACGAAAGGTGACCCGATGCGTTCCTTTTTTCTTTCCGGGAAAAAGATAGGGGCTGTCCGTCCGAGGGATTTGTTCGAGAATCGCGCGTGCCGGAGGGCTCATCGGGATTTTTGCTGTTCTCCCGTTTTTGGCGACCTCCCCACGCAGCAGAATGAAACCATTGGAAAAATCGAGATCGTCCCAGCGCAAGGCCACGATTGCCCCGTGCCGCATGCCTGTTGCAAGGGCCAAGCGGACACCGGAAGCGCCTGTCTGATCCTGCTCTTCATCCAGTGCGGATAAAAAAGCGGATATCTGCTCTGGCGTCATCATTTCTGTTTTCTGATTATCAACGACCGGCATTTCAAACTGCAGGTGCGTAGGTGCGGGAATGAAATTTTTTTTTACGGCAAAATTCAAGATCCGTTTGATCTGTTCAAGAACATGCTTGACGGTTTGTGGACGCAGACACACAAGCAACTCACTTCGTAACCTGTCAATATCCAAAGTGGCCATTTCATCGGGCGTCTTCGCGCCAAAAACAGGAGCGATATAGTTGTTATATCGGTATATATCTCCACGGCTGCTGGCCTTGTCCCCGTTGATTTCCCTATAAAGGGCCCACAGTTGATTCAGGGTGTACCCCTGCTTTTTGGGGAGCTCATACGTGATATCTTTTTCGATCCGCTCCCCTCTGATTCGGCTCGCACGAACGGGAGTCATTGCGTCCTTATACTGATGTCCGACCTTTTCTTCCACTTGCCTGCCTCCCTTCCGGTAGACGACATAATAGACACGTTCTTTTCCCCCTCCTTTTTTTTGAAGCTTTTCTACAAAATAAACCCCCGGATAGCCCGTCCATTGCCTCTGGCGACTTGCCATTATAGTACCTCCATAGCAGTTTTTGATCGCGTGTGCTCATGAAGCGGCATCTTGTATACACGAACCTCTTTCCTCTCCTCTCCAGAGAATGAAGACAGAGATTCATACGCACCACATTTTTACCTAACCAATCTACCATATGTAATAATTATAAAAAAATGATTCCCGCGCTCTTTGGGCGATGTCGTTATAACATATTCGAGGCATCTTTTTGGATAAAAATTATTATTTACTTTTCTATATTTAATTAGACCATGTTTAAATAGCTTCCTATCTCCCGCCGCGAACACCGACACCGGGAAGTTGTTCCTCCCCAAAAGGCTTTTCAAGGACCACCAGCCGAGGTCGGCTTCCCGGAATGTGTCCCCGCTGGTCACATGATGCGTCTCTGACATGGCCTGCAGCAGACTATGCCACATCTGCCCGGCTTGGGAGAGTTTCTGCCCGGACTGGCGGGTATCCGAGTCAAATTATTTTGACAGTTCACGAACTCTGTAGTATTAAAAAATCATTTCCGAAAAAAAAGAACAGATTACATTTCCTCAAAAAAAGATGCAAAAAAAACGTTGAGAATCAAGATGTTGACAAAAACGTTTTTTTTGAGAAAAAAACAGAACTCCGCACAAAAGTGGAAAAACCAGAAAAAGTTCTGACAACCTTTACGCTATCTACTTAAAAAAAATAGATAAAAAATGAGTAGCATCTTTTTTTCAAATCAGCTAAAATGCAACTATTCCTTTTAGGAAAAAGTAGACGAAAGGAATCGTCCGAACCTGTCTCGAAACGCTGTTAGTAAATTTTTTGTACCGGATTCATGGAGCTGTCACTGCTCCTTAACTTGGTATGTTTGAGATATATTCCATATAAAATACACCATTTTACACTAAAAATAGTAAAATTGACACGTTTCGTTCCTCGCCCCTATGGAAGGCGCTTCTTTGCCGAAGCGCTTTCCCCGGACGGCAGGGAATCTGTTGGTCCGTAATCCCGGATGAGGCTTCGCCCGTCCGGATTCGAACTCAATGCCCTCTCCCAGGGCGTTGAGGGGGACATGTTCCCCCCCATAAGGGTGGCTCCGCGTCTTGGTTTGCAACTGATGCGGCAAGGGTACCACCTAGACATGGGCTACCCCCTCTCCGCAAGCCGCTTTGCGGATTCGGGGAATCTGTCCAACCATTCCTCTCCCGGCATGGGGCCGGTTCTTCGGGGAATTCGTTACAACTTTCTCTTATCCTCCGGAGGATAAAAACATGGCTAATCCTAACTGGTTTGTTGCGAAAGATTACCTTAACAACAAGCTGGCCCAGCTTCAGGCTAACGATCCCAAGGGCAACTGGACGATGGAAACCATGACCAAGGCTCTTGAAGAAGCCGGCTACAAGGGCGACGACGGCCTGTACAAGCACTTCACCGAGTTCGGCATGGATGAAAACGTCTCCCCAAATGCTGCTTTCGACGTTAGCTTCTACCTTGCCGCCAAAGCCAAACAGCTGGAAGCCCTTCAGCCTGGCACGACGTGGAGCGTCAATAAGGTGTACGAAGCCATCACGGGTTCCGGCATGAGCGTGTGGGAACACTACCAGCAGTTCGGTTCCAACGAAGGCATCGCCACCTCAGGCGATTTTGATTCCACCAAGTATATCTCTGAAAAGACGAAACTTCTGAACGAAACCCAGCAAGACGGCCGTACGGACTGGACGGTGACCGAAGTGAAGGAAGCCTTCGCCAATGCCGGACTGTCCGCCCTGGAACACTATAACCTTTTCGGCAAGGCCGAGTTTGAAGCTGCCGGCAAAGCCATCGGCGACATCACGGCCGATCCCTCCATCGCCAAGGATCCTACGTTCAATCCTTATACCGGCGTGCAGACCTATGCTACCTTGGCCGATACGCTGGCCGCCCAGCAGGCCGGCATTCTGGCTGAGAAGTACGCCATTACCAGCGCGACGGATACCGTGACCGTGACCGTCGAACAGCAGGCTGGCCTTGCCGATCTGCTTGCCGGAGCCACCCCCGCCGTCACCGGCACTGCCTCGTATCAGCTGGATGATACCGTGGCTGCCATTGCTGGCGCCAGCACGACCGTGCTCACCGGTTCTGCAGCGGCGTACCACATCTCCGATACCCTCGCCAACGCCGCCGCCGGTGCGGACGGGCTGGTCAACGGCGCAGGCGAAGTCGCCGCCGGCGTTGAGTTCGGCGCCAAGGCTGCTGATGCTGGCAAGGGCACCGCTGCCGACGTCGTTACAACTACGCTGAAGTACGATGACCTTGACGGCAAAACCGCCGATAAGATCGTCCTCGAGAAGGCTGATGCCAATGCTCATGGTAAGGCCGAAATCGTCATCGACGCTTCCGCTCATGCTACGGGCCTCACTGATTTCGTTGTTGACGATAGCAACAATGCACTCAAGGACTCTACTGGTGCTAGCGGCGACCTTACCTACAAATTCGTGGGCACCGCCAAGGCCGACACGCTGACTGTGGGGAAGGAATTCGCCATCGTTGATGCCGGTGCTGGTGACGACACGCTTACCACGGGTGCGGCTAGCGCCCTTACCCACCTGATTGGTGGTGCAGGAAAAGACCTGTTTGACGTTAAGGCCACTGTACTCGGTGCCAGCGTTACGGTGGATTTTGCTACTAAGGCCGTTATCATTGATGATTTCACCAAGGGCGATGACAGCATCAAGATGGCTGCCTCGCACACCGCTGGGGCTGTTACGCAAGAAACCTTCTCCGGAACGGTCGAAAGTATGCTGTCTACCTTGTGCAAAGCTGATGCCACTAGCGGTGCTATTACCTCTTGGTTCACAGATGGTACTGACAGCTACATTGTTTATAATATGGGTGCTACAGATGCTACGGATAACGACGTTATCGTCAAGCTCGCTGGTGTGCATGACCTTACCGCCCTTACGATTGCCGGCGACGTGATCACCGGAGCCTAGTCTTTTTCTCAGCTTTGAACTGAGTACGGATTGGCTATAAAATTACCCCACCTCTTCCTTCACCGGAAGGGGTGGGATTTTTGTTACCTATCTTATACTGTTTTCCCAATCGAGTTTTCCGGAGGTACATCCTATTTCATCTGTCTAGTTTTTCTTGCAGGCTATTCCAACTCGGCGAGAAGGTGCGGGATCCGCCTGTTCTATGATGCTTGAGGGGCATCCACAATGGCTGCCCCAACTATGAAATCCTTTTCATAATGCTATGTCCCGTGCTGCCAAGCATACAGGTCTGCTCATTGCCGACGCTGCGCGACGGCGTGAGAGCTCAGGCCGGAGCAACGCGTCATCCCCATTCCGCCATTATAAAGGGAAAATTCTCCATGTGGCCGGCCTAGCTTCACTCGCGCACGTTGAAAATCATGAGGCATATCAGCTTTCCAACGCCTTTGGCATTCATTGTAAGCGCTTTTTCGACTTTACTACACCTGCAAATGTAGGCAAAAAGTGATGTAGTGACAGCGGTTACCACCGAAAAGCTGTTTCGGACAGTCTGTGCGGGGTGTGCAACGTTAACGACAAAAAGACTACGGGCTGGGGTACACGATCAACAATTGCAGGGAAGAGTCTGTTCTCAAAACAACACCTCGTAAATTTTATTGGAAAACAACGTTTCAGTAGCGGGCCCCCAAAAGTCTCACAAGGGCTGTGGCCGGAAATCCCCCTATTTACACTTGGGTCTTTTCACGATAGTTTAAAAAGATTGCATGGAGCAAGTATTCCTCTTTTGTAACCGTTTTTTCATAAAAAAATCCTATGCGTATCCCATCCGCTCGCCTTGCACTTCCCGTACTCGTATGGGCCATTCTGTACGCCACTCATGTGCTCTTGGGTTATTATCATGATGACTATGCCTATGCGGGGCTGACGTATTTTTATACCGTCGAGGGGCCGTACAGTGAGCGCCTGACGTTGCTCAACTACGTCAACTACCTCTACCAGCATTATATGGGATGGGGCGGGCGTATCGTCGCCTTCGGAATAGCCATTCCCTTCATGCACGCCGGGCCTTCTGTCTTCTGGCTTGTTCAATCGCTTCTCGTCACCGGTATCTTGTGTTTCGGAGCGTCCATCGTGTCCAGAGTCACCGCCAGAGAAGACTTCCCGCAGACGCTGCTGTTCCTGCTGGCGAGCTATATGTCCATGAAGATAACACTCGTTCGGGACGGCCTTTACTGGGGCTCTGCATCTGTGCTCTATGTCTGGCCGATGTTTTTCCTGCTTTGGGCCATTTTTCTCATCATGCGGGAACCGTTGCGAAAAAGGGATACTACCCTCGCCGCCGTGTTGTTTTTTATCGCCTCTGCCTCTTCCGAACCGTTTTCTTTGTATGCGTTCGCGTTCGTAGGTGTGCGTCTGCTGGTGGATATTGTTGAAAAGAAAAAACGGCTTCACCCCAATCTGCTTTGGCTTTCAACCTCTCTTGCTGGTTTTTTGTTTTGCTTTCTGGCTCCTGGCAACGTCAGGCGAGCAATGAACTTTCCGAGCCAGAACATACCTCCTCTGGCGGAATTGCTTAGAGGTATTCCTGATGCCTTTACATGGATAACGAATGTCTTTCCCCTCTGCTACCCGCCTCTACTACTTCTCCTGACCCTGTTAGCACTTTGTTTCTATGCGTTGCGCATAGGCATGGCCAAAGAAAAAAACTATTGGCAGCTCCTTCCCCTTGTCGTGGCATGCTGTTCGACCACCTGCCTTTTCCTGCTCCCAGTCGCGAGAAGCCCTCGCGTACTCATGCCGTTTATCCTGACGCTTCCCATCATTGCGGCGCCAGCTCTGAATGTCCTTCTCAAAAAACTGCCAGGAAAACTACTGCCCGCGTTTTGCCTTCTCGGAATCACTGGGTATGGCCTGAGCAACTACATATCCATCTGGGAGGGATATCGGGCGAACTACGACACCATCGTTGCGAACGACGCCACGCTATCCGCCTACAAGCCGGGGAATATGAGCGTGGTGCTCAAGAAACTTCCGGACGAACGGTATGCGAATGCTATGCCCTATACACCCGGAACGGACTATATTGAGGTTTTCATGAAGCAATACTACGATATCCCTATGGAGGTTCCCCTTGTCTTCAAAGATGAACGGTGATCCCATGAAAACGGTCTCCCTTATTATCCCCGCGTACAATGAAGAGGAAGCCATTCCGTATTTTCTCGAACGGATTGTCCCACTTCTTGATGCCGAGCCCTATACGTTTGAAATGATTTTTATTGATGACGGCAGCAAGGACAGGACGCTGGAAATCTTGCTCGAAGCCCGCCAGAAAGATCCTCGCATTAGGATCATCGAGCTTGCCCGGAATTTCGGTAAGGAATTGGCCATGACCGCAGGATTCCACGCGGCTTCGGGCGACGCCGTCGTTCCCATGGATGTAGACCTGCAGGACCCGCCGGAACTGCTTTCGGACTTTCTCCGCAAGTGGGAGGAAGGCTATGACGTTGTGCTCGGCCTCCGCAGGCAGCGGGAGTCGGACACGATGTTCAAGCGCATCACGGCCGGTCTTTTCTATAAAATATTCAATATACTGTGCGGAAAGCGGCTTGTTCCCAATGCCGGCGACTACCGCCTGATGAACCGGGCCGCGCTTGATGCCCTGAACAGCCTTCCTGAACGGGTTCGCTTTACCAAGGGGCTGTACGCCTGGGTGGGTTTCAAACAGGCTACGGTGGAGTATGACAGGCCGCAGCGGGTCGCGGGAAGCACCAAATGGAACGCATGGAAGCTGTGGAACTTCGCGCTGGACGGCATTACGAGCTTCAGTACGCTGCCTCTGCGGATCTGGAGCTATCTCGGCATGGTTGTGGCGCTGTTTGGCTTCGGCTATGCGGCTGTCCTGATTCTGAGGGCTCTGTTCTTTGGCGTGGATGTCCCCGGCTATACGTCCATCATGGTCGTCGTACTCGTGCTTGGCGGGACCATTCTAGTTTCCCTCGGCGTCATCGGGGAGTACCTCGGGCGCATCTTTGAGGAAAGCAAAGGCCGCCCGCTGTTTGTCGCGAGATCGTACATCGGTTTTGAAAAACGGGACGATTCCGCAAGGCGCCATGACTAGAACGTCGGCACAGGCATTCTTGTATCTACAGGCTTCCGTCATCGGAACGCTCTGCAACTTTTTCTCACGGTTTGCCTTTTCGGAATGGTTCAGCTTCGGCGTCAGCGTCGTTCTGGCCAATTACGTCGGCATGATCATCGTGTTTTGCCTTTCGTACAAACGCGCTTTCGGCGTCAGTAAGGCCACCGTGCCCATGGTGCTCCGTTTTGCGCTTGTGGCGCATGTGGGGCTAGTCGTTGTCTGGGCCGTGTCCACGGGGCTCTTTTCCCTTATCCAGTGGCTGCTGCCGCAGCTGCTCTCCCAAACAGAGGCTCTCCGGACGCTGGAGGCACTTTTCCCCGGATGGAGCGGGGCCCCGTCCCTTGCCGGATGGATTCCCGTACTGACCGGGGGAGGATGTCACGGAACAGGGATTCTGGCCGGATTTCTGGTCAACTTCTTCGGGCATAAACTGTTCAGCTTCGCCCATTACGAACCCGCCAGCTCATAAAACAAAAAAGCTCCCCCTGATACCGGAAGCATTTCTGTCTCAAGAGAGCAAAAGCTACAGTTTTATTGAATGCCGCCCTTGCTATGTTCACGTAATGATTTTCAACTGTGGATAGTTTTTTGTTTCTTGAACCGGATCAAAGGTTTCTCGATAAGGCGTACGACCCCATAAGAAAGAATCACTGTCAGGGCAAAGGCTGCAGAGAAAAAGAGAAGTGATCTTTGTCCGAAGAAGAAATAGATGCACATTCCGGCAGTCGTATGCAGTAAATAGACTGGATAAGATAAATCTCCCAGCAATTTGTCCAGTTGGGATGATTTGAGGGGAAAAAGGGAAATCACGACCCACGCGGACAGAAACATTGAAATATAAAGGCCATAATTCCAGGGATAATAGGGATCGAAAAGCCACAGTACACCGTGTATGCACCAAACAAGGACACTCGTGCACGGCATGCCGAATCTTTTCAGAGTTTCATAATAATGAAGCGTCAAGGAGTCTACGGAAAAGGCCAACAGGCCCGTGGCAAACCCCGAATACCGAATGGGAAAACTTTCCGGAGTGATTCCGTACTGGATATTGCCCGCCAGCGTGATCAGAAAGCCGAGGATGGCGGCATGGCGGCTGTAGGCCATGAAAGGCATCAGCGCATACGCCCAGACCTCAACGAACAACGCGCTGGCTACGGGAACAAACAATCCGCCTACAGCGAAAGGAATCATCAAGAAATTGCTGATAAATTCGTACAGGCTTCCGGGGCGCTGAAAGGCAGGATTGAGAACGGTCGTTTCAAAATGGTACCTTTTCAGAACAAAAAGAACGCCTATGCCCAATATCACGGAAAAGATATATGAAGGATAAATACGCAGGAATCGGTTTTGTGCGTAATCTTTGAGCCCGGATGGAGAAAATCCATATTTTTTTGTCAGAACGAGGGACATTAAAAAACCGCTCAAGACAAAAAACCCCCATACGGCATACGCAGCCGGGCCATGAATCATATGGCCATAGAGATGTGAGATGGCAACCAAAAATGATAGAAAAAATCTCCACGTCCCAATCCCCGGCATATATATCTTTAACCTTTCCACCATACGAAGCGCTCTCAGAGGGGTTTAAATCTGATAAAAGAAAACCCCGTATGTCTCCAGCCGGGACACACGGCGTTTTATCAGGACAAATCAACATACGGCTCTCAACTTGTTTAATACCAGAGGGGGCCGTCGTTCTCAAGTGCGAATATTTGAAGGGCGAGCACAAACGAAAGGGCGCTTTCACGTGCTACCGCAGCGGAAGAAAACGGGCTGCGATTTCCTTTTGGGAGGCTTCCGGCAACAGCGCCCAGTCATGCACGTCGACAAAAATCGGGATGTCGCTTTCGCGGAGTGCCGTTCGGAGCGCCTCGACCGCTAGGCAGGGCCGCAAGAGTGCGCCGAGAGTGCGGACGACAAGATCGAGATCGCTTCCCGGATGGGCCTTTCCCGGCAGGTGGTTACCGTATGTCCAGACCTCGGCGTCGGCAACAAAGGTAGTGTCAGTGAAGACCAACTTATCATTGTCACCAGCGACACCGCCAATCGCTCCGGCGGTCTTCGTGGTTTGAATCTCGTTGACCGTAACCGTGTCATCGCACTCACCCATCTTGAGGGAACCAGCGGCAGCAATGGCAGCCGAAAGCGTCACATTGTCATTGCCAGCACCCATGTCGGTGGCTTGCGTGCTGTGGCACCAAGCGTAATGGCATCAGCGGCGGAGCTTCCGGTGAAGGCGACATTCGCACCCAGCGCGGGCGTAATGGTAACGCCGCCAGTGGATTCAGCGGCACTGCTGGTCGTAAGCGCACCAGCAGCCAGTGCGGAGATGGTGGACTAGCGAGTCACCCTTGATCGTCAGATCTGTAGCAGCATTAGCATCCAAGGCAGACAAGGTCAACGTCTCATCAGCCTTGATGGTCTGCGAGGTAGCGAGAGTCGCCGCAACGGTCACACCAGAGGAGGTATTACCCGTCGTGTTCAAGGTAATGGCAGTGGCTTGAGCGTTAGTCAGCGTACCACCGGTGACATTATTCATGTTCACGGTCAGGGCGCGTTCACCAGCCACTGCAGTGACAGTAGCGCCATTGTTGGCACCGGTAAGGTTCAATGTGGTAAGGGCATTAGAGACCACTGTTACCAGATCCGTTGCGCCTTCAGCCGAAACGGTTACGAGGGTGTCTTCCCTTTACCACCATCCAACTCGTCGGTGACATTAAAATTGGGCATAGTTACGACACCATTACGGTGAGTTATAAGCAAATTAGCGTTGAATATATCATTGCCATCAGTGCCGGTGAACACATCACGACCCGCGGTCAGTGTAAAGGTTTCACCGGGGTTGCTGGCAGGTACTTTCTAGTCGTCGGGCACGGGGAAGGTGGCACCTTGGGCGACTTCGCTTTCACCCTTTCCGCCGTAGGTCAGGTAGTGTTCCAGAACGGTCATGCCGTTGTCGGCAATAGCCTTCACAACAATGGCGGCAGTCCAGTCTCCACCCATGGCGACAGCCTTGGCAGCAAGATAGGCGTCGGCATCAAATGCATTGGAAGGATTGACGCCTTCAGCGGAACCAAACTGCTGGTAATGCGTCCAAGCATTCATGCCATTGGAGGTGATAACCTGCTTGACGTTGGCGATCTGGAATTCAGTCACGGCTTTGGGTTCTACGCCGTAAAACTGAGCGGCTTTAGCGGCGTAGTACTCATTAGCGTTGAAGTCAGCATTGGGGGCTACTTCTTCAGCGGCACCAAACTGTACAAAATGAGCGTAGGCACCGTCAGCTCCAACAAAACCGTTCTGGGCAAAGGCCTCGACCAGTTTGCTCACAGTCCAGTTACCGGCAGGATCAGCACTCTACATCTGAACCAATTTGTTGGTCGTGTAAGTTTTGTAATCGAAAAAAGCGGTGTAGCCATTTTATTATCCTCCGGAGGATAATAAAAGTTGTTTTGTTCCGTTGTCCCGGCCCAATGCCGTGAGAGGAACGGTTAGACAGCTCCCTCAAAAATTCCGCAAACGGGCTTGCGGAAAGGGGCGGCCCATGTCTAGGTGGTACCCTTGCCGCGTCAGTTGCAAACCGAGCCAAGGGCCACCCTGTGAGGGGAACATGTCCCCCTAAACGTCCGGTTGGACGCTTAGTGCAGAGTTGTGCCGAAAATTATTCGGCAATAAGCTGGAAGTATTCAGAAAAATATCCCTGCCTTCCGTAGGGGTGGAGCAAGAGAACAGATTTTTCTCAAAAACGCCGTAAAAGGCATATTGCGGGCGTCCTACGGCCTCTCAATGTTTATTCCCTCCTCCGCCATATCCTTTTGGGCTTCTCATGAGGTGCGTTTTTCCCCCTCCGCCTTTGCGGGGGATTTTCGCCCTGTCTTTGCCTGTTTTCCGAAAATGCCCAGAAAGGTGTTTTAAATGCCTGTTTTTTCCATCGCGACTACTTTATCTTTTCGTGAAACGGCTCTAAAAAAGTTATTTCTGTCGATTTAAACGGCATACATGCCCGTTACTGAGGTTTAGCTTGGCACTCCCCTGCCCGGATTTCGCATCAGCCAGCTTTGCCGTGGGCGGGGAAAGGGGCGGCATCTAGCCCGGTCGCCCCTTTCGGGATCAAAGGCAGGGGGCTCCTTTTCTGTATACCTATTTGTTTTAATTGATTTTATTGTGAAAATCCATCCAGAAAAGAGTCAATTGAAGGGCAGTGACAGATGTCAAAGGTCCTCAGAGAGGATGTTCATACGCGTCACAACGACCAAATAGATTATTAATATATTAAAATTAATTATTT
>ENA-ORTG01000571-ORTG01000571.1-human-gut-metagenome-genome-assembly--contig:-NODE-571-length-39752-cov-8.541804_pt1 | contig 39752 bp, 33 predicted proteins | sample MGYA00241906_ERZ509176 | MGnify/ENA primary metagenome ERZ509176 (study PRJEB26280, sample SAMEA2338811) | human gut metagenome | biome: human gut; feature: human-associated habitat; material: faeces...
GCAAAGATTTTCGTCGATGGTAACTCTTACCACTCTCTTTACACCTCTTTTCTTATTTCCTTTTCCGATGCTGTGTTTTGCTGCTATTACGATCCCTCGAAAGGGAAGTAACCGGGGTCAATACATATCCTTGTGGGGATTCTTGGTGTTCAGGCCGTGGGCGATATAGGAATCCCAGTCGCGGTGCATGTACACGTCGATGGGGATGGGAGTGCCCACGTACTTCGGGTCGGGATCACGGGCGAGGAAGGCGTCGAGAAACTCCTTCTTACCGGTGGTATACGTCACCGGAATGCCCGTCAGGTCAGCGACCTGACGGAGCATCTCGTAGCCATCCCACAGATCCTGCTCGGTAGTGGCGGTGGCCAGATTCGTATTGTTGATCATGCCGGTGATGGGCAGGCGGGCGTGGGTCTGCATGCCCTCCTGCAGACGGAGGATCTTCTCCACCGAGCCGGCCAGCGGTCGGCGGATGTTCACCACGTTCAGAACCTCCAGTGCGCCGGGCTCCAAATCCACGAAGTCCTGATGGTAGCGACCCAGCGCCGTGGCGCCCACATCGTCGCCGCCGACGTCGAAAATGACGGTGTCCCAATCCAGAACAAAAGCGGATGACACCTCGGCAGGGAGGGAGAGCGTTTCGATACCGGAGCAGGCGAAGTTGGGGGACACGAGACGGATCTCCTTCTGCTCCACCAGCTTGCCGCGCTCGGTGAGGCGGAAGTAGGTGTTGACCATATCCAGATCCAGCAGCTCCGTTCTGTCGCCGCGGGCGGCCGCCTGCATCGCAAAGTTCAGAGCCAGCTCACTTTTGCCGCTGCCATAGTTGCCGATAAGGACTTTTACATGCTTCATGGGTTGGGTCGTCTCCTTAATCTGTCAGTTAGCGAAGATTCTCGCGGATGGTCTGGCACAGCGCGGTGATGCCCTGAACGATCTTCTCCTCGGGCATGCAGCTGTAGTTCAGACGCAGGGTGTTGTCGTGGCCGCCGTTGGGGAAGAAGGAGCCGCCGGGAACGAAGGCCACCTTCTTGGCAAGGCACTTCATCTGCAGATCCTTGGCGTCCATGTACTCGGGCAGAACGACCCAAGCAAACAGACCACCGTCGGGACGAGTAAAGGTGCAGGGCTCGGGCAGCTCCTTGGCCAGCGTCTCCAGCATGACGGCGCGGCGCTTGCGGTAGCACTCACGGATGGTGTTGACGTGGGCGTCCAGATCGAACATATCGATCCACTTGGAGGTCTCCATCTGGCCGATGGTAGATGCCTGCAGAGAGGCGGCCTGCTCCATGAAGTTGTACTTAGCCAGGATCTCATCCTCGGCGCAGACCCAGCCCAGACGGTAGCCGGGAGCCAGGATCTTGGAGAAGGTGCCCAGATAGATCACCAGACCCTTGGTGTCCAGGCTCTTCAGTGCGGGCATATACTCACCCTCGAAGCGCAGCTCGCCATAGGGGTTGTCCTCGATGACGGGGATCTCGTACCGGTTGACGATCTCCATGAACTTATGACGGCGATCCAGATCCCAGGTGCGGCCGGTGGGGTTCTGGAAATCGGGGATGACGTAGATCATCTTCACGCGCTCGGTGGTGGCCAGGATCTTCTCCAGCTCGTCCATGATCATGCCGCCGTCGTCGGTGGGAACTTCGATGAACTTGGGCTCGCAGGCCTTGAACGCATTGACGGCGCCCAGGTAGGAGGGGCTCTCCAGCAGAACCACGTCGCCGGGGTTCAGGAACACGCGGGCAGAGAAGTCCAGACCCTGCTGAGAACCGGAGGTGACGAGGATGTGATCCTTGTCGGTGTGGATATTGTTCTTGGCCAGCATACGCTCGGCGATCTGCTCGCGCAGGCGGGGGAAGCCCTCGGTGGTGGAATACTGCAGCGCCTCGCGGCCATGCTCCTTCAGGACGGCGATAGAGGCCTCCATCATCTGCTCCACGGGAAACAGCTCGGGCGCGGGCATACCGCCGGCAAAGGAGAGTATGTCGGGCTGCGCCGTCAGCTTCAGCAGCTCGCGGATCTCGGAGCCCTTCAGCAGGTCCATTCTACTTGCAAACTGTACCATGTACTTTTCCTCCTCAAATTTTGTTGAGGCGCAAATGCGCCTGAACGTACAGCCTTATTAAAGCACATTTCCCCGGTAAAGTAAATAAAGAGGAAGGGCAGAAATCGTCAGTGCATTGATTTTTGGTGAACCCGCCAAAAATTCAGGGCTTTGCTCCGTCAAATCCACAAGGAATTTTCCGCAATAAGCAGGGGAAAATGTGAATGATTTGACGAATTCGGGCGAATAACCGAACGGTTCGGTGATGTGGCGGCGACAAACACTTTACAACAGCGCCGCCGGTGTGATAAAATGACAATAAATGTAAATCAAGGACGGATGTGCAAAGGGAGGATACCGTTATGAAGAAGAAGGAATTTCTGGCCGGTGCAGCGCTGCTGGCTGCCAGTTCCGCGCTGTGCATGAAGATCATGAAAAAGGTGGGCGAGAAGCTGAAAAAGCAGCAGGAGAAGGGGCAGAATACAGGCCGCAGATAATAGGGGCTGTGGGTTGACAAGCCCCGGCAATACTATTATAATGTAAACTTGATTTTGTGTGGCTGCAAGGACAGGCGCACAGAGGACAATCAAGGATCTGTTTATCCAGTGTAGCCGCTGTCTGTAACGCTCCGAGGGAGCAGGAAGCGGTGAAAAAGGAACGGGGTACCCAAACCCCACGCGACCGGCACTGTGAACGCAAGGATGCACCGAAGCGGTGAAAACCGCCGGGACGAAAGTCCGCCATTGTAGGGGCTTCCCCTATGAGAAGGTAGGCTGCAAACGAGGGCGAAGCCCGCGGCGTGAGTCAGGAGAATTACACTGTCAGGATCTGGTGGGCGGGCGCTCTCTCCGCTGAAATGATCCCTTACTGTGGACAGGTGCGCCGTTTTCCCGTCGGAAAGCGGCGCTTTTTCTGTAGAAAGGACATACATGCGCCCGCCGGTAACAGGCGGGCTTTTATTTTGTGAACGGAGCAAATCGGGATAGATATGGGAAATTTCTGGAAACGCCATAAACTGCATATTCTGTGGGGCGCCGGGGCGATCGCGCTGGCGATTCTGGCGGCGGTGCTCGGCTCCATGCTGCTGCGGGCAGACCGCATGCCGGCGGACGTCGCCGTGGCGGATCGGCCGTTTCAGGGGGTAAATCTGACGCCGGTGCCGCTGAAGCCCAGCGACAGCGCGGCGGAGGGAGCATCCACCGGCGGCACCGGTGAGGGTGAGGGACGCGGACAGGAGCCGCAGGAGCAGCCTGAGCAAAAGCCCCAGGAAACGCCGGAAACGCCGAAGAAGGAGGAATCCGACGGCGGTGACAAGGACAAGGAAAAGGACGATGCGCCCGCAGACGAGAATAAAAAGGACGATGAAAAGCCCCGGATGCAGGTGGTGACCGATCTTACCAACAAGACCATCGCCTTCGAGGAGCTGGAAAACGGGAAATTCTCCTTCTACGCTTATCTGGAAAACCCGGAGGAGGGCGCGTACTTGCAGGTGCGGCTGGGGAATACCCGGTGCAGCGGCAGCAACGGACGGTTCACGGTGACGCTGGCGCAGGGAGAGAATATCTTCACGCTGCTGGTGTATCAGAACGGTGCAGTGGTGCGCTCCTACACAAAGACCATTGTCTATCGGGCGGCTATGGCCGACGAGGACAACAAGACCGTGGGCGATGATCCTCCCGTCATCGAAACCAATCTGCCGGATGATGCGGACTATGATACGTCCAATGCCAACTTCGTGCTGACGGTACACGCCTATAACTCGCAGGGGACGATCTATCACAACCATATCAGGGTGCTGCTGGACGGGGTGGAGATCACCCAGTATACCGGCAGCGAGACGCTGGAATACCGGCTGTATCTGACGGCGGGCGCTGTGGGCGACGTGTCCAGACACAAGGTGGAGGTGTGGGCGTGGGACGACCGGGGCAATTCCGCCTACAAAAAGCACGTCATCAACTACCACTTCAAGGAGGAGGGCGAGGTCATCGGCAGCGTGACGCTGCGGCTGGACGCCACCGTTCTGGGGTTGGGCATTCTGGCGGAGGACAGCGGCTATGAGGTGAAGCAGGGGCAGCCGGCCTCCTATGTGGTGAAGGAGTTTCTGGAGGACAACGGCTTCCCCGCATCGTACAGCGGGTCACTGGACGTGGGCTTCTACCTGCAGCGCATCCGATGCAGCGACGCCTTCTCCGGCGCGGCTATCCCGGAGGAGCTTCAGACGCTGCTGACGCTGGACGGACTGACTGTCAGACAGCCGGAGGGCTACAAGGACAGTCTGGGCGAGTTTGACTACACACAGGGCTCCGGCTGGATGTGCGCGGTGAACGGGTACTATCCGGGACGGGGACTGAGCAACGTATTTTTAGGGGACGGCGACGTGGTGACCATCGCGTTTACGCTGGCTTACGGCAAGGACATCGGCGGCGCGGACGCGGCCAACGTCCGGGGCAACCTGCGGACGTACTGCGGTACATGGCTGGGGGATCGGTATATCCCGCACCACGACTTTGTGGAGGGGAAGTGCTCCATCTGCGGCAAGGCGGAGGAGGCTCACGAGCACCAGTGGACGGAGGAGGTCACCCGGGAGGCCACCTGCACCGACAGCGGCGAAAAGACGCTGACCTGCGGCGAATGCGGCGAAACAAAGACCGAGAGCATACCGGCGCTGGGGCATGATTACCGCAGCGGCGGCGTTGTGTGGGAGCAGGAGGGTGAGAGCTGCACGGCGGAGTTCACCTGTACCCGCTGCGGCAGCAGCGGCACCATACACGCGTCCCGCGCGGACGGTACGCTGATGGAGAACGGCCGTGTGGAGGCCACCTGCGGACAGGACGGGTATGTGTCCTATCTCGCTGTCGGCAGCATCGGGGGAACGCAGGTGCGGTGCGAGGGCACGGTGACGCTGCCCGCCACAGGCGAGCACACATACAACGAGGACGGAGTATGCTCCGTGTGCGGCAGGAAAAAGGACGAGGAGACGACGGAATGAGGAAAACGATCAGACGGCTGGCGGCGTGGGCATGCTGCCTTTGTATGGCGGCGGGCGCGGTCACGGCGGCGTGGGCGCAGGAGACGGACTACGCGCAGATGGAGCGGGAGCTGGTGGAAGCCCAGCGGCAGCAATTGACCGATGGCGAGCCGCTGCTGACACGGCAGGACGTGCTGCCGGCGGGCCAGTCCTCCGTGGCCGACTGGTACGCCATCGCCATGGCGCGCTGCGGCATCGGCGAGGACTATGAGACGTACCTGGCGGCGCTGAAGACCTATGTGGAGAGTGCCTATGCGGAAAGCGGCGGCCTGTCCGCCAACAAAGCCACGGAGTGGCACCGCGTGGCGCTGGCGGTGACGGCGCTGGGCGGCGATGCCGCGGCCTTCGGCACGAAGCCGGACGGCACAACCGTCGACCTGATCGCGGACGGCTGCTATGACTGCGTGGTAGAGGGCGGCCCCGGCGCACAGGGGCTGAACGGATGGATCTTCGCGCTGCTGGCGCTGGATGCCAGAGGGTATCAGGCGCCGGAGGGCGCGCGGTATACCAGAGAGACGATCATCGAGGCCATCGTATCGGCGCAGGGCGAGGACGGCGGGTTTTCGCTGACCGGCGATGCGCTGGACGCGGATATTACGGCCATGGCTTTGCAGGCGCTGGCTCCCTATGCGGACGGGCAGGCAGAGGTCATCGACCGGGCGCTGACGGCGCTGAGCGCGGCGCAGTGCGCCGACGGCGGCTTTGCCTCCTGGGGCGCGGAGAATGCCGAGAGCACCGCGCAGGTGGTCATGGCGCTGTGCGCGCTGGGCATCGATCCGGCGGCGGACGAGCGGTTCTGCAAGGAGGGCGGCAGCGCGGTGACGGCGCTGCTGGGCTTCCGGGTGGAGGACGGCAGCTTTGCCCATGTGGGCGGCACCTCCGACGCCATGGCGTCGGAGCAGGGCTTGCAGGCGCTGGAAGCGCTGCGGCGGTTTTACGCCGGAGAGAAGCGTTTTTTTGATATGACGGACGCGGGCGCGCCGGTACAGTGGACGGCGGACAGCGCAGCGGCGGAGGAGACGGCGGGAGTGCCGGCGGCGGTGTATATGGCGGCGGGCGCGGCGGTCGTTGTCGCCGCAGGTATTGTGATCGTAAGAAAGGGGCGCGGGAGCCATGAATGAGGTCAGCAGAAAGATTCTGGAGCAGGTCAATTCGGTCATTATCGGCAAGGAGGCCGTGACGGAAAAGGTACTGATGGCGGTGCTGGCACAGGGACATGTGCTGCTGGAGGACGTGCCCGGCGTGGGCAAGACCACCATGGCGCTGGCCTTTGCCCGGACGCTGGGGCTGGACAGCCGCCGCGTGCAGTTCACATCGGACACCATGCCGTCGGATATTATCGGTTTCTCCCTGTACAACAAGGAGACGGGGCGCTTCGACTACAAAAGCGGCGCGGTGATGACCAACCTGCTGCTGGCGGACGAGATCAACCGCACGTCCAGCAAGACGCAGTCGGCGCTGCTGGAGGCCATGGAGGAGTATCAGGTGACGGTGGACGGACATACCTATCCGCTGCCCAAGCCGTTTGTGGTGCTGGCCACCCAGAATCCGGTGGGCTCGGCGGGCACGCAGCTGCTGCCGTCGTCCCAGCTGGATCGCTTCATGATCCGCACCACCATGGGGTATCCCGACCGGCAGAGCCAGGTGGATATCCTGCGGGAGCGGCACCACGAGAATCCGCTGGACAGATTGCAGGGCGTTGTGACCTGCGAGGAGCTGCTGGAGCTGATCGAGAGCGCCAAGCAGGTGCATATCGCCGACGCGGTGTATGACTACATTGTGGATCTGGTGGACGCCACCCGCAGCAGCGAGCTGGTGGAGCTTGGCGTCAGTCCCCGAGGGGCGCTGGCGCTGTGCCGCATGGCAAAGGCGCACGCCTTCGTGCGGGGCGGCGATTTCGTCACGCCGGAGGACGTGTACCAGGTATTTGACGACGTGTGCGCCCACCGGCTGGTGCTCAGCGCCAAGGCGCGGCTGGGCAAGATCACCGCGCGGGAGATCACGGAGCAGCTGCGGCAGCAGGTGCCGGTACCGCAGGTGGCGCAGCTGTGAATATCGGAGCTATGATCGTGTGGCTGCTGGCGATGGCCTCCGGCGCGGCGGTGTTTATCCTGACGCCGGACGTGTGGACGCTGGCGCTGGCGGCGGGGATCGTGCTGGTGCCGCTGGCGGGCATAGCGGGCGCTTTTGCGGCGCGAAAGGCCGTGGCGGTGGAGGTGATACTGCCTCGCGGCGCGGAAAAAGGCCGTGACGCGGTGATCGCGTTCCGGGGAACCAACGGCGCGTGGCTGCCGCTGCCTCGGGTGGAGTTCCGCTTTGTGATGACCAACGGCCTGACAGGGGAGACGCGGCGGGAGACGGTGCGGCTGTTCCTGCCGGGACGCGGCACGGGCGAGACCGCGCTAACGCTGCACAGCGGACAGTGCGGCCTGTTCCGGATACAGGCGGAGTGCGTGCGGGTGTGCGACCCGCTGGGAATATGCCGCTTTACGGTGGCGGACGACAGGCACTGGGAGCTGATGGTGCAGCCGGGGCTGTTTGCCATGGAGCTGCTGCTGCCCATGCGGGGCAGCGTCAGCGAGGACAGCGACCGCTACGCCCAGGATCGGGCGGGGTATGATCTGGCGGAGACGTTTCAGGTGCGGGAATACGCGCCCGGCGACAGCCCCCGGCAGATTCACTGGAAGCTGTCCTCCAAGCTGGACAGGATGATCGTCCGGGATCCCGGACTGCCGCTGGAGCGGTCGGTGCTGCTGCTGTGGGAGCGCCGGGACACGCCCGCGGCGCAGGAGAGCGACGCCATGGCCGAGGTAATGGCTGTGGTCTGTCAGGAGCTGCTGCGGCAGGGAGTGGGCTGCCGCGCCGCGTGGAACGGCGGCGGAGAGCTGACCGTGCAGGAGGTGCGGGAGCCGGAGGGCTTTTATGAGCTGCTGCCGCGGCTTTTGAGCGCAGCGCCCGCCGGGGACGGCGAGACGGTGGTGGAGCTGTACCGGCGGCTGTACGGCGCGGAGCAGGGCGCGAAGGTGATCTATGTGGGGACGGAGGACGATCCGGCTTTGGCGGACTTCTGCCCGCCGGAGCATCTGGTGAGCCTGCTGTGCAGACCGGACGCACAGGGACAGGGACGCGTATATACCTTTGGCAGCGGGGACTATGCGTCCCGGCTGGCGGAGTTGGAATTGTACTGAGAGGAAAACGTATGACAGCAAGGGCGGCTGCGGGCTTTACGCTGCGCACCCACAAGGGAATAGAGCGCGGCGGAGGGCTGCTTCCGGCGCTGGGCGCGGCGCTGCTGCTGGCGGGCATAGCCGGGCAGGTGTGCAGCGCCATGGGGATGCCGGTGGACGGGCTGCTCCTGCTGGCGGGCATGGCGGCGGCGGTATGCGCCGCGCTGACCGGGCGGCGGGACAGACTGGCGCTGCTTCCGCTGGGCGTGCTGCTGGCGGCGGCGGTGTTCTGCGCCGTTTTTCACACGGCGGTGGGCGACAGTCTGCTGGGTCTGGTGAACCGGTATCTGGCGCAGCGGCAGAGCCGCGAGGCCGTGGTGTATGTGCCTTACGCCTGCAATGAGGTGTCCGCTATGTGGGCGGGCACCCCCATCAGCGTGGCTGTGGGCACGGCGCTGGGCGTGTTGGCGACGCGGGCGCCCCGGTGGGGGCTGGGCGTGTACGGCGTGCTGCTGTGCCTGACGCTGTGGAACGGCGTCGGCGGTGAATGGCTGCTGCCGGCGCTGTGCGGCAGCGCTGTGCTGCTGCCGGCGGGAGAGGGCGATAAGCGCGCCCTCCGCGCCCGGTGGGGCGGCGCGGCACAGGTGCTGATCGCGTCTGTGATCGTAACGGCAGCGGTGGCGCTGCTGTTTTCTGAGAGCGTGCCCCGCACGGAGGACGCTGCCAATGCGCTGCGCCGGGGCGTACACCGGCTGCGCTATGAGAGCGCGGAGCAGGTGCTGCCGGAGGGCGACCTGCGGGCACTGGGCGCGCGGAGCGATTCTGACGCGGACATGCTCCGCGTGACCATGTCGGAGCCGACGTCCGCGTACCTGCGGGGCTATGTGGGGCAGCGGTATACCTCCGCCGGCTGGGAGGCAGCCGACGCTGCCGACATGACGGCGAACAGCGAGGTGCTGTATCAGCTGCACCGGGACGGGTACGACAGCTTTTCGCAGCTGTCCACTCTGGCGGAACTGCTGGGGCAGGAAGCGGCGGATGTCCGGATGGATATCCGGGTGCTGGGCGCGTGCCGCAGCACAAGGCTGACGCCCTATGGTTTAGGCAGCGGCGAAGTGGTCATTTCGCCGGAGCAGCTGCGGGACACGGTTCCAAATGCCGACGGCGCAACGGGTGAGAAGGAATATTCCTTTACAGCAAAAAGCGGCCTTGCCGCGCAGGCGTATGTGCTGCTGGGGCAGCTGAACGACCGGTGGCAGGAGGAGGCACTGGCCGATTACCTGACCTTCGAGGGGTATTACCGCGATTTCGTCTACGAGAACTATCTGACCATCCCGGAGGAGACGCAGAAGGCGCTGACGGCCTATCTGGGCGACGCGCCGGAGGTCATCACCTCCTACGAGGCCAAGAGACGGATAGTGAACTGCCTGGACGATACGCTGACGTACAGCGAGACGCCGGAGAGTGTGGACAGCGAAAAGGATTTTGTCAGCGCCCTGCTGGCGGATGACCCTGGCGGGTACGATGTACACTACGCCACGGCTGCGGCGGTGATGCTGCGGTACTACGGCATCCCCGCCCGGTATGTGGAGGGGTATCTGATCACGCCGCAGGCTGTGGAGGGCAGAACGGGCGAGACGACACTGACGCTGACCGGGCGGGACGCCCACGCGTGGGTGGAGTATTACGAGGACGGCGTGGGCTGGATACCCTTTGAGCCGACGCCCGGCTACCGGGACGTGATGGAGGAGCCGCAGTGGCTGTGGTTCGAGGAGGACGAGAACGCCCAGCTGGACGGCTCCGCCGCAGAGAACGGCGGCGATAACCTGTCCCAGACCACCCGCCGCAGCGATGTGGAGGAGACAGAGCCGGAGGAGGACCGAGACGGGCTGGAGACCATTGCGGACGCGGTTTACAACTACTTCAGCCGGCTGCATCTGGGGCCGGTATGGTGGGCGTATGTGGCCGCGTGGCTGCTGGCCGCGGCGCTGGCGGTGCTTTTGGTGCGCCGCGCCGTCGTGTGCCGCAGGCGGGAAAGGCTGTTTGCCCGGGAGGACGACCGGGCGGCTGCGGCCGCCATGTGCGCCTATGCGCTGGAGCTGGCGTGGTGCAGCGGGGCTGTGCGGCGCAATGTGCCGCTGGCGCAGCAGCGCGGTGAGCTGCAAAGCTGGGCGGGAGACGTGCTGGACGCCGGCGAGCTGCTGGACATCAACGACCGTGCCCTGTACGGCGGCAGCGGCGTGACGGCGGAGCAGCGGGAGACGGCGGAGGAGGACATGACCGCCGCGCTGGAGCTGTTCCGGAGGAAATGCGGCTTTTGGAAACGACTGTATCAGCGGTGGATCCGCTGCTTGTATTGAGATAGGAGGGATGACGGTGAAAAAGAGGATAGTGTCATTCCTGCTGGCGCTGGTGATGGCGGCATCCTGCGTGCCCACCGCGCTGGCGGCAGGAGAAGGGCGCATGGCCGTGGCGGTGAGCACCGCCGAAGGCGTGGTCATCGCGCCGCAGTATGTGGACTGCGCCCAGGGGGAAACGGTGTGGCAGGTGCTCTCGCGGATGGAGGGGCACACGTTCACGCAGGGCGCGGACGGGTTCGTCACGTCCATTGACGGCGTGGTGGCAAATTACAGCCGGTTCGACAGCTCCGGCGGCTATGATCTGGAAAGCTCCGCAGCAGAGGCGGGTGCGTTCGTGTTCACGGACACGGAGATAAAGGACATGGCGGGCTACTGCGATATGGTGTGCGCCATGGCGGACTATAACGGGGCGGACGCACCGGTGCGGCGGTACGCGGAGGCAGAATACGCCGCGGCGGAGAGCGGGCTTTCCTCCGGTACGGCGGACTACGCTGCGCTGGCACAGACGCTGCGGGAGAAGATGGACGCCTATGAAAAGGAGGTCATCGGCGCGGACAAGGTGACGGCGGCGCTGGCGGTGACCGACCTGGACGGCGGCGCGCTGACGGGGTATACCGTCACGGTTGAAAACGCCTACGGCACGGAGAGCGTCTTTCAGGCCGGGGAGCCGGTGCAGCTGGCGGCGGGCGAGTATACGTTCCGGGTGGAAGCCGGGCACAGCGGCGCGCGGGGCACCATGACGCTGGAGACAGACGGAACGGTGCGCATTGCCGACAAGGCCGTCACCGCACTGGCTGTCCCCGCCGGGAAGGAGTGGCTGAAGGCGCCCATCCTGCACCGGACGACCGGCAAGCTGGAGGGCGATGCCTACACCTCCGAGGCCGGTGGCGGTCACGCCGCCGTATACTATGTGCCGGACGCGGTCAGCGGCAGCTATCTCTACTGTGTGCCGGGCAGCGATCTGACGGAGAGCAGTACATACAGCACCGCCGCCGTGCGGCCGGTGGGGTATTACACCGACATCCACGGCGCGGAGCGGGTCAAGACCGGTATGCCGTGGCAGAGCATGGCTGCATCGCTGGCAGAGCTTCTGACGGCCTCCGACGCGGGAAATACCGTGCGGGTGGAGGCGCAGTACACTGGGGGCGGCTACACCGCCTACCAGTGGTTCGATATGACCGTGGTGCGGACGCCTACGCTGGCGGCGCTGGAGGTGACGGTGCAGGGCGTGGCGCAGAGCATTGGCTTTGCGCCGGAGAGGGAGACGTATGAGCTGTCCGTTACGGCGGATAAGCTGGTCATAACGCCCACGGCCTTTGCATCGGGTTACACGGTCACGGTCAACGGACAGGAGACACCGTCCGGCACAGCTGTGACGCTGCCTGTGAACGCGGAGGGCGCGGAGATCACCGTAGCGGTCAGCGGCGGCGGACGGAGCCGGACGTATACGCTGACGGTACAGCGGGTGGCGGCTGTGGACGTGACGGTGCGGCATGACAGCGATGTGACGGTGCATGTGTTCAACAGCGCCCATGCGGAGATCGGCGCAGCGGAGCAGGGAAGCGGCTTCGACCGGTTCGCGCTGGTGCCGGGTGAGAGCTACACCTATGTGACGGACAAGCAGACGTGGTATCACGCCGCAGGAGGCTTTGCCGCGGCGGAGGGACTGACTGTGGACGCGCAGACGCCGGATACGACTGACGCGCTGGACAGCCTGTATCTGGCCACCAAGGGCACGAAAATACAGAGCAACGATCAGGTGTGTCTCGCCGTCCCGGCGGGTGCGAAGCACGCATACGCTTTTTCTGTGGCAGATTACAGCAGCAGTCTGTACTGCTGGGCGAAGGCGGAGGGCTATACATTCACCGCCGTGGAGACGGGGAAGCCCATTACTTCCAAGCCGGCAACGGCTACGGGGCAGCATCTGACCAACTTCCTGAAAACCGGGGACGCTACGCAGACGCTGACCATCCGGGCTTCCCGCGATGGAGAGGGCGTGACCTTCTATCAGGACTACGTCATCACCATATATAGGACGCCCACGCTGACCGATAAAACGGGGCTTTCCCTGGCGGCAGAGGGTGCAGATGTGCCCATCGCCTATAAGACAGCAAGCGGAGAGGCGACGGGCTTTGACCGAAGTGTAACGGAGTACAGCGCCACCATTCCCCGCAGCGCGGAGAGCGTCACCGTGACGCTGAAGCCCCAAAGCAAAAGCTATGAGCTGTATGTGAACGGCAAGCGGTACGCGCTGAGCGTGGACAGCGAAACGGGCGTACAGGCGGACACGGTGTCGGTAGAGATTCCGCTGAACAGTCAAAAGGACAGCGAGAGCGTCTCGATCACACCGGTCAGCCAGCAGATGCCAGCCGCCGCCCAACGGCGCAACTATCAGCTGACGCTGCACAAGAAGGAAGCGGTGCCTACCGCGTTCCGCGTGACGGACGGCAGCGGAAATACTGTCCGGGACGCGTTGGTATGCGTGTACGACGGCCGGACGCAGGCGCGTATCTGGCCGGGCGGCGACGGTGCGTTCGCACTGGTGGACACGCTGCCCTACACCTATGTGGTCACATGCAGGGGCTATGTAGGCGTGTCCGGCAGCTTCACCGCCGACGCGGAGAAGCGGGAGATAGCCGTCTCCATGAAAAAGGCGCCCGAAAGCAGCCACGGAGCGGGTATCACCTCTGACTGGAGCTCCTTCCGAGGCAGCGATACCTCCAATGGCGTGGTGGCGGACAAAACGCCCATTACGGCGGAGAACGCCGTGCTCAGCTGGGCATCCAAGCTGGGCGACGGGTACAGCTCCGGTGCGGTGGGTTGTCCCATCACCATCACCGAGGGCGGGTACGACTATCTGATCGTCTACGCCGCCGACAAGCTCTATAAGGTGGACGCGCTGTCCGGCGTGACGGTGGCGGTGGGGCAGATGGATCACAGCTCCAGCTTCGCCATCAACTCGCCTACCTACGCCGAGGGAATGATCTTCGTGGGACTGTCCAACGGCGCGGTGCAGGCCTTTGACGCCGCCACGCTGGAATCCCTGTGGATCTACCGGGACAGGCTGGGCGGACAGCCCAACTGCCCCATCACCTATCACGACGGGTATATTTACACCGGCTTCTGGAACAGCGAGGTGGCGCAGGCGAATCTGGTGTGTCTCAGCGTGACGGACGAGGATCCCGCGCAGACCACGGAGGATAAGCTGGCTACGTGGACGTATGCCTCCGCCGGAGGCTTCTACTGGGCGGGCGCCTATGTGTGCAGCGATTATCTGCTCATCGGCACCGACGATGGCGACAGCAGCTGCATCAGCGAGACTTCGGCGCTGCTGTGCATCGATCCCGCTGACGGGCGGCTGATGGATTCCGTCACCGGGCTGCGGGGCGACATCCGCTGCAACATCGCCCGCGACGGGGAGCGGTTCTATTTCACGTCCAAGGGCGGGTATTTCTACTCGGTGGCCGCGCCGGAGAAAAGCGGCGGTGACTGGCTGCTGAATGATGGCAGCCTGCGGGCGGTGGCACTGGAGAACGGCGGCGATGCGGCACATCCGGCTATGAGCACCTGTACACCGGTGGTGTACAACGGCCGCGCGTACATCGGCGTGTCCGGCACGGGGCAGTTCACGCCCTATTCCGGACACAATATCACGGTCATCGATCTGACCGGCTGGAAGATTGCCTATTCCGTGCCCACGCAGGGCTATCCCCAGACCTCCGGCCTGCTGACAACGGCTTACGGCGGGAAGGACGGCACCGTGTATGTCTATTTCTTCGACAACTATACGCCGGGCAAGCTGCGGGTGCTGAAGGATGCGCCGGGGCAGACCCGCGCGATGCTGACCACGGAGGAGAGCTACACGGTGAAGGGCGTGACCACCACCTACACCACGCCCTATGTGCTGTTTACCCCGGCGGACGCCCAGGCACAGTACGCCATCTGCTCCCCCATCACGGACAGCTACGGCACCCTGTACTTCAAAAACGACTCCGCCCATCTGATGGCGCTGAGCAGCACCATTGAATCGCTGACCATTTCCAAGCAGCCGGACAAGACTGCTTATAAGGCCGGGGAGGTGTTCGACCCCACCGGTATGGAGATCACCATCACCTATGAAAACGGCCTGACGCGGACGGTACCGGCGGAGCGGACAATGAATGGGACGGCCATACGTTACGCCGCATGGAATGAGGAGCCGCTGAAGGTGTCGGATGGGGAGGGCTTCCTGATCCGGTTCGCACACAGTCTCTATCAGGACGGCGCGGACGGCGCGGGGACGAAGGTGAATTCCCCGGCGGCGGTGCTGAAAATCACGGTGGAGCCGGCGATGGCCGGCGATCTGGACGGAAACGGCAAGCGGAACGCTGTGGACATGCAGAATCTGTTCACCTATCTCTCCACCGGTGTGATGGAGGGCGCGCTGGGCGGCGATGAGGAAGCCTACCGCGCGGCGGCGGACGTCAACGGCGACGGCGCGGTGGACATTCTGGACTATCAGGCGCTGTACACGACCATCAGGGCAGAGGAGGAAGCGGCATGAAAAATCACCATATCCGATCGAAGCTGCGCAGATTCCTGTGTCTGGCAGCGGCGCTGCTGATGCTTTGGCCGCAGACGGTCACAGCGGGCGGGCACATCACGGCGGCGGAAAAAAGCTATACCGTCACGCAGGGCGGTATGCTCAAAATACCACTGGAGGAGGTCTTTACCGACAGGGAGGAACACGCGCTGACGTATTCCGTGGTCAAGGACGACAGGAACCAGGCTACAACGAACATTTCCGGGAGCACGTACTTCTTCACGTCGCGCACGGCGGGGGAGTATGCCCCGGTGGTGGCTGCCAGCTGCGGACAGGAGCGGGCGGAGGTCACGCTGCACATTACCGTGGAGCCGGGTGCTGAGGGTGACCCCCGGCAGTACGGCTATGACGAAACGCCGGCGGGGGAGGTGACGGTGTATGTGACCGTCTCCTCCGACGGCGTGCCCCTGATGGGTGTGGACGGAACGTTGCTGATGGGACTGCCGGTGACGGTACGGTATTTCGATCTGGCGGACTACGGCCGGCAGGATCTCTACCGCTGCGCCACACAGGATGGTAAGGGCGGCTATGTGGGCGACACAGTGATCGAGCGTCCTACGCTGCTGCACCTGTACATCTGCCTGCTGGAGCGCTACTACATGGACCTGCCGGCGGAGAAGTGCGGCAAGGGAACCAGCGGACTTATCGGTCACAGAGACGACGATCATCCGGTCATGAATATCAACGGTGAGCCGGCCTACGAAAGCAGATTCAGCGCGCTCCAGCTCACCGGCAGCAGCACCAGCATCTACATGAAGGAGTTCTGGGGACACGATGAAAACCTCATGTACTACCGGAATCACATGTTCCCGCTGATGGACACCGGATGGGGCTCCACCTGCGACTATATCCTCCTGTCGGACGGAGATACCATCGATGTGGCCATGTTCACCGACTGGAGCTTCTACAATAACGGCGGCGCGTTCTGCTGTTTCGATCAGGACAGCTACACCGTGACGGCGGGAAAGCCCCTGACGGTGCAGACGCTGAAGTATGATACGAAATCTGTCTCAGATGGCGGAACGGAGAGCTTTACGCCTATTGACAAGCTGACGTTAGAGGTCTATAATGATTCATCAGAGTGCGTGGATACGGCACCCGGCGAAAACGGATCCTACACCGTTGTGCTGGACAAGCCGGGAACGTATTATCTGCTGGGCATTGACCCCAATGCAGGGACAGAGGCCGCCCGCTGCGCACCGGCTGTGGCGCGGGTGACAGTCCGGGATGTGGGCGATACACCCCAAAGCGGTGACGTCAACTGGGACGATAAGGTCAACGTGGAGGACATGCAGGCGCTGTTCGGCCATCTGTGCGGCGAGAGTCCGCTGACGGGCGAGCTGCTGACTGCGGCGGATTTCAACGGAGACGGCGCGGTGGACATACTGGACTATCAGGCGCTGTATATGTGGATCCAGTCCTTGCAGGCCGGTTGACCAGTGGGAATAATAGAATATTGAATGGACACTTCTGCCGGCGGTTTACGCCGGGAGCGGAATGGGGTGAGATGCCCCGCGAGTCGGTCACTGTGATGCCGCGCCTTCGGGCGGCGGATAAGTCAGATACGCTTGGGAATGTCCTTAGGCTCCTGCCTGTACCGGGAAGCTGATAAGCGGAATGACTGCGGCCACGCATGCGTGGACTGCATCCCCGGCCTTACGGCAGGAGCACGGAAATGTGCTTTTTGCCGTAAGGCTTTACTTTTACCGGAAAAGCAAAAAAAGAAAAAGGAGATGCAGAACAGAGAAATGAACATCAAAAAACGGATCGTCTCCGCGCTGATGGCGCTGGTGATGACGCTGTCACTGGTCAACAGCGCCGTGATCACCGCCTTCGCCGAGGGGACACAGTCTGCCGATCCCTCTACCGGGGAGACGCAGAATGCAGGCTATGAGCTGCGGGTGCTGACATTTGAGGATGCCGACTATAAGGGCGGCACCAATTTTGCCGGCAAGAGCGACTGGTCGAGCCTGATCGACAGCCCTCAGTACGGCGGCAGCATGCTGTACCCCAACGGCAGCGGCACCACGGACGAGAGCAAGGCGTACACCTGGTATGACGCCGGGAACACCGAGCTGAAGCATACGATGCCCAAGAGCTGGGATAATTACTGCTATTGGGGCGGCGGTCATGCCGTGTCCAACTATGCTTCCAGTGATTATGTTACCAATGGCGACTTCAATCACCAGTTGACCGTGTACAAAGCGGGCGCCGAGGGCGATGTCCGCACCGGCGGCGGACACAACGGCTCCAACAACTTTGCCGTACACTTCGGCTACAAGGACAATTCCGGCTACACGAACGGTCAGATCCTGCCGTCCTTTGCCTTTGGCGACGGCATGGCGCGCGTGATCGACCACATGTATGTCAACAACATCTGCTACGCGCTGAACTGCTACCTGAACGGCAACGGCCTGACCGCCAAAATCGGCGATGATGACTGGGTCAAGCTGACAGCCACCGGCTACGATGGGGAAGCGAAGACCGGCGAAGCGTCCATCTATCTGTGCAATGGCCCGAAGAACATCGTTACGGATTGGACGAAGTTCGATCTGTCCGGTCTGGGCGCCGTCACCAAGGTGGAGTTCAATATCACCGGCTCCAGTGACAACGGCTACGGCTTCTCCCAGCCCGCCTACTTCGCCTACGACGATGTGGCGGTGCGGTTTGATCCCAACGCGTGCGTCCACACAGACGAGAACAAGGACAGAAAGTGCGACAAGTGCGGCGCAGACCTGAACAAGGCACCCAAGCTGGTGGAGGGCGTGAAGGACGTTACCGACAACTCGATCATCGGTGCGGCGTATCTGCTGCGCGACCTGCAGACCGGCAAGATCTTCGAGGACGGCGATGACAAGCTGAACGCCGAGAAGAATTACTTCTATCAGAGATCCACCGACAATGGGCAGACGTGGGGCGAGGAGCTGGGCTTCAGCGCGTCGCTCTTTGGTGGAACCACCATCTCCCTGACGGAAACGGAGCCGGGCACCTATATGTACCGGTTCTATGCAAAGGATGACTTCGGCGGTGACTCCCGCGGTAACGGCGAGGAAAAGACCTATTGGACGCTGACGCTTCATGTGGACAAGGCGGAAAATCTCGATTTCGATGTGAACTTCTACATCGGAAGGGATCAGAACTATAAGACCAACGGCAACAAGCTCCCCATCATCAAGCTGTGGAAGAGCGACGGCAAGTCCAACAAGGTGGGCGACGAGATCACAGTGACCGATGCAGAGGATACAAAGAGCGGCTACAACTGCATGAAGGCCACGGTGAAGGGCGGCTGGTACGTCTATGAGGGCTATGGCTGGAACGCCGAGACGAAGGCATACGACGTTCCTCTGGGCGGTATGCAGATCAAGCTGCCCGCCGACAGCAACGTAGACGGCGCGGCCGCCGGCGGTACGGAGATCTATCTGCGGCTTCTGTCGATCTATACCACCTCCAAAAAGGTCGATGGCAGCAGCTTCACCAAGGATGATTTCACGGTGCGGGTAAGCTGCCCCATCATGCAGTGCGACGCCGTGATGGGCACGCCTTATACGGAAAGTGGCAAAGCCTATTATCCCACGCTGTTTTATGCCGGCGGCAATGCCTGCCTGTTCAATGTCTATTACAATCCCACCGATACGGAAACCTACATTTTCTCACAGCAGATCAACCAGACGCTTACGGCAGGCAACTCTGTAAACACCAAATCCTACAAGATAGACTCTGTTGTGAAGCTGACCGTCACCGTGCCGAAGACGGCAGATTTCGGGCTTTATTTCCAGTACAACAACTTCTATACGGCACAGCAGAAGACGCTGGTCGACTGGAAGGATAACGGGGATAATACCAAGACGGCTGTTTACGCCGTTTCCAAGAGCAACGGCAACTATACCTGGCGCATGACAGATACCACCGGTACGTATGTGACCAAGGGCGGCTGGCTGTCCAGCGTATCGAAGGATACGGATTATAGCTTTGACTTTGTCAACGGACAGACCAACAAGCTCAGCCATGACTTTTCCCAACTGGGCACACAGACGAGTAAGCGCGATGAGGCCGACCTGCAGGTCTTCGTCAGTGCTTCCGGCGCCAAGGCGCTGGGCAGCGGCACCGAGCGCATCCGCGCCTACCGCATGTGGGAGCTGATCGACAGCGACGCCGGTAATATCATGATGGAGCCGGACTTTGTCTGGACGAAGCTGTCCGGCCCCGCTACGATTACTTATGCCGAGGACGCGGCCGGTGAGATAACCGGTACGCAGATCGATGGCGGCAACAGCCGCCACAACTGGGCTGATATCAACGCCAACGGCGGCACCAGCATGTTTGCCGTCCGCTATGACGCCATCGACGTGGACAAGAGCAACAAAGCGACCCATGGTGGTTTCTACCCCGCCACCAACCCCGACCGCGTGAATTTCTTTATCGTGGCGGACGAGCTGGGCAAGGCGGAGGCACGGGTGCCCTTCAACGGTGACTTTGAAGCCAATTCCCGTCTGCCCGGCTGGGACTATATCTACGACACATGGTATTATCTGAGGACGGATACCGCCCCCAAGATGACCTTTACCACGCTGAACGCAGTGAAGGTGGAGTACGCCCTCGGTCTGACGAACGGCGCAACCATGGTGAGCACCGTATCCGACTTCACCGCGCTGACGGATGCGGAGGGTACATACACCGTTCCTCTCAAGGATATGAACAAGGATGCCAACAACTACGGCGGCACCGTTATCATCCGGATGACGGATAAGGACGGCAAGTACAGCTACCAGCTGGTGAAGGTCGCCGGAGTGATCGCTAATGTGGAGAATGCCTCCAACAAGGGCGAGTCCATCATGCCCGGCGACAAGGTGACGCTGTCCTTCGAAGGCATGTACCGCTCTATCAACAAGATCTCCGGCGTCTTTAACCCCACGACTTTCAAACCCCGTTATACCGTGGCAGGGAATCGTCCAGAACAGGGAAAGAGGTTGAGGGCACAACAGGGCAGTATCAGCAGATGGACACCTCTGCCATTACCTTCACCGTCCCTGAGGACATCGCCTTTGAGGACGGCAAGAACGAAACCGTTCTGACCGCCACAAACGGCTATGTGTACGGCAGTATGTACTCCGCCGCCAACCCCTTCAGCACCATGTACTACATGACCGATGCCGGTAAGGGCACCAACTTCAACGCAGTTACCGTGACCTTCGCCTTCCAGCACTTCGCGGATGTGGAGATCCCCGTGACCAGAAAGGTCTGGTACAACGTGGAGCTGAACATCACCGACGAGGCCGGCAAGGTGGACGGCGCGACTGTTGTCCTGAAGGGCAGCGATGGCAAGGCTATCGAGCCGCAGGAGGATGGTACCTACAAGCTGGGCTATGGCTCCTACACCTACTCTGTCGCGAAGGACGGCTATGTGTGCTATAACGGCGAATGCAAGCTGGGCTCTGCGGATGCTTCCAGCGTGCAGGACGGCAAGCTGACCAAGAGCGTCAAGCTGGTCAAGGCCGCCGAGGGCGCATGGGACGGCAAGACCGCCACTGAGCCTGCCAAGGACGCCAACGGTGTCTATCAGATCAGCAATGGCGCGGAGCTGGCGTGGTTTGCCCAGCAGGTCAACAAGGGCGGCAACGCCAAGATCTCTGCTGTGCTGACCAACGATATTGAACTGGCAGGTTTTGAGTGGACGCCTATTGGCATGAACAGCTGGGGCAAGAAGTTTGCCGGTTCCTTTGATGGACAGGGTCACAAGATCAGCAATCTGTCCATCGACTATATCGGCACGAATACCCAGGTTCCCTACAAGGGTCTGTTTGGTTATGTGGAAGGAAGCAGCTCCAAGCACGCCGTGATCCAAAATCTGACGGTGCAGGGCAACATGGTGCTCACCTCCAGTAAGAATGTGATTGGTGCGCACTCCGGCGGCGTGATCGGCCGCGTGGATTATGCCGATATTACCAACGTCCATTCCGAGGTGAACGTGACGGTGAAGCGCGTGGGCGGCAACTGGGACAATCTGGGAGGACTTGTCGGGTATGCCAATAACTCTACGACCATCAAGGATTGCTCCAACAGCGGGGATGTCACCGGTTATCGCTATGCGGGAGGCATTGCGGGCAACCTTTCCGGCAACAGCTCCATCATCAACTGCACCAACTCCGGTAATGTGACCTGCGCCGGCTCTGGCGCAGCCGGTATGGCGGCCAATGTGGGCAACGGCTGCGCTATTACGGGCTGCGTCAACAGCGGCACCATTAAGTCCACCGGCGCCAATGTGGGCGGCATTGCAGGCGATGTTGCCAAGGCTGAGATCAGCAACTGCTACAACAGCGGCAAGATCGATTGCAGCCAGAGCACCAGCGGCGCTGTGGCAGGCCGTGCGGCGGCCGGTGCCGTTATCAGGAATTGCTACTTTGCCAAAGGCACCGTAGAGAATGGCAAGGGCATCGGCTCCGCCGCGGACGCCGAGACACAGAAGGCGGAAGCTGCCGACATCGTGGCTCGTGTGGCAGCTCCCGAAAGCGCTGAGGCCGGCAAGGACGTGACCTTCCACATCTACATGAACGCGGCTGGCGGGCTGGCCTGCGCCGAGATGAAGCTGGCTGTCACCGGCGGCGAGATCACCGCCATCCAGCGGGGCAGCGGTCTGGCGCTGGGCGAGGACGGCAAGTTCAAGGGCGAGAACAGCAAGATGTCCTTCTTGGGCAACACCGCTCCTGCCGCTAATGGCATTCTGGTGGCCACCGTTACCGTCCGCGTGGGCGACTTCGCGGATGAGGTGAAGCTGACCGTCAGCGATGCGCTGGCCGGTATCAGCGGCAGCCTCTCTGATGAGGATGTCACCGTGATCAACGCCGACGCCGTGGAGGTCGAAAAGGTCTACACGGTCAGCAAGACCGAGTTTGCGCCGGGTCTGTATCTGGTCACGTACATCAAGGACGTGCCGGAGGGCAAGTCCATTGCCTGCAGCGGTAAGGGTATGCTGCTGGCTGACGGCAACAAGACCGTGACGCTGATGAGCGGTGACGCTGCCGATAAGCTGAAGAACAGCTCCTTCGCTGTCAGCGACAGCGCTGCCGTGGCCGTCAAGTACGGCGACGTCAATGAGAACAGCAAGATCAACATCGTGGACGCGCAGATCGCGCTGGATGTGGGCAAGAGCGTCTACAAGGGCACTGAAGGAAAGGTGTCTGTGGCCGGTCTGCTGGCCGCTGACGTGAACCACGACAATGTGGTGGATGCCAAGGATGCGTATTCCATCCAGATCTACGTTCACTACAACGCCTTTACCGTTCCGGCCGGTAACTGAGCTATGACCGTTCCCCGGAGGTGCGCATGATGCGCACCTCCGGGGCGCCGGTGTATTTCTGACAAGGGAGGAGAGCTGTGAAAAAGACAATATGCGCGCTGTGCAGCTTGCTTCTATGTGTGCTGTGCATCCGCCCCTCCTTTGCCGCGCAGGGGGAGTACACGCTTACGCTGCAAATGAGCGGCAGTGCCGCCGTGGGCGAGCCGCTGACCGTTTCGCTGCTGCTGAGCGTACCGGAAGGGGAGACGCTGGAGCACTACGCCGTAGCCACGCAAATAAGCTACGATACGGCTGTGCTGCGGCTGGAGAATACCGCCGCCCATGAGGATCTGACCGCGATAGACGGCGGCGCTGTACGGGGCAGCACCCGGCGGCTGGTAAAGCTGAGCAACAGCTCCATGGGGACGATGAAGGGAACGTGGGACAATCCCGCCGTGCTGCTGACCATGACCTTCGTCCCGCTTGCGGCGCAGGACACGGAGATCACCGTCTACCGGCACGGGATAGGTACCGCCTCCGGCGGCGATGCGGAGGTGACGGTACACGACCTTACCGTCTATCTTGCGCCAGACATCGGGTCAGAGTTTGACCTGAACAACGACGGCGTTACCGATATTTCTGATCTGCAATTTCTTTACGACTACCTGTCCGGCGGATTGACGGACGAGGGGGACATACACGACAGAGCCGACTGCAACGGCGACGGCTCGGTGGATATTCTGGATTACCAGCAGCTGTACCAGCTGCTTACCGCTCCACAGGAGGGCTAACGAATGAAAAGACGACTTTTACCGCTGGCCGCGCTGCTGTGCGCTGCTGTTCTGTGCATGACAATGGCGTTTGCGGCGGAGAGCTATACCATCTCCATTGACGTGCCTGCCGGGACGCTGCACACCGGCGACAGCTTTACCGCGGGTATCACCCTGCACGGTAGGGCAGGGGAGAGCGCTCCCTCGACCATGCAGGTGGACGTGATCTACGCCGGGTGCGTCTGTACCGATGCTGCCGTGACGGTGCCGGGGGCGCTGGTCACATACGCGGAGGGACGGCTGTGCATCAGCTATCTGGAGCAGGAGGCCGTGTTCGATGAAAACGGCGCTCTTACGCTGGGCACCGCTACGTTTACGGCGGGGAGCACCAACGCTGTCCTGACTGTCAGCGACAGCGCTGCACTGGCCAACGGTGAGGAGGTATCTGTCACGCTGCCGCAGGCCGTGACGGTCGCCATTTCCGGGGCGACTGTTACGCCGGAGGTCAAGGTAGCCGAGGACGGCACCGCCTCCATCGACGGGACAGTGGTGGCCGGTACCGGCGCTGTCTATGAACCGGAGGAGGACACATCTGAAGGCGCGGGCACAGGGGATACAGACGCAGCTGCAAGCACAGATACAGCCGCTGCGGATAAGGAAGCCCATGATACACCGGCAGGGGAGACGCATACCGCATTGTGGGTAGCTTTGGCGGCGGTGGTCATTGCCTGTGCGGTGCTGCTGATAGTGAAAAGGAAAGGGACAACAAAATGAAGCTGAAGGGTATTTTCACGGCGCTGCTGGCGGCGGCGCTGGTGTGCCTGCTGCCGGTCACGGCACTGGCCGACGCGGAAACACAGCCGGCGCTGCTGCTGTCCGCATCCCAGACACTGGTTGAGCGATATAACACGTTCACCGTGGATGTTTTTCTGACGGGCACTCCCGGCGCGGACATACTCCCGGCGGCGGAGACGCATATCGACTGCGATAACGCCTCCGTAGAAGCAACGAGCGCCGGTACGGCGGCCAACAGCAAGATCACCGCGGACGGTACCGCCGTTACGCTGTCCTACTATGGCGAGGAGAGCGCGGTGTTCGATGGAAACGGCCGGTTCCTGCTGGGGACGATCACCCTGAAGGCGGGGAGGAGCGGCATAGCGACCGTGACGGCTTCCCGCTCCGTAGGCACGGTAAACGGCCTGACGGATGTGGATATTCCGGCGGCCTCCGGTTTCTCCGGCGTGTGCAGCGTGACCATCTATCACTATTCCTCGTCTGCGGCAGAGGAGCCGGTGGGGTCGCCCAAGACCGGGGATATGGGCGCGCTGGCCTACTGCGCCATGTGCGCCGCGAGCGGCGCGGGCACGGCGGCTCTGTGGCTGCGCAGGCGCGGAAAGCGCGGATAACATCGCATAAACGTGTAAAGCAGAGAGGGCAGACGCCCTCTCTGCTTTTGTCTATCAGGAACCGAGCCGGCAGCGCAGACATAGGATGTATCGAGCCGCAAAGCGGTTCGACTACCGACGAAAAAGGAGGAACTTCTCTTGTATACAGAGAGAACGATGCAGGCGGCGCGCGCCGAAACGCAGCCGGCCTGCAGTGACGGTACCGGGCAGCTCCCGTCCTGCGGAGCGCTGGCATTCCCCTATGTGGCGGTGCAGGGCAAGGATCCCGTCCGCTACGACGATCAGGAGGCTCTGCGGCAGGGCACCCTGTTCCCCGGCCTGGATCTGCCGTTTCACAAGGAGCTGCGCTCCCGCTTTCCGCAGGTGGACGGCGCGCTGCTGGAGCTGATGGCACTGGACTTCGCCATTGACGAGCTGGGGCTGTATCTGACCACCCATTCCGACGACCAGCAGGCGCTGGAGCTGTACTGGTCGTACATCCGGCTGGGGCAGGAAGGCCGGAAAAAGTATCAGGAGCAGTGCGGGCCGCTGATGCAGACGGATATCACGCCGGGCAGCTACAAATGGCTCAGCGATCCGTGGCCGTGGGACGGAAAGGGGAACTGAGTCATGTTTGTCTATGAGAAAAAGCTGCAATATCCCGTGAAGATCAAGAATCCCAACCCCAAGCTGGCCGCGGTCATTATTTCGCAGTATGGTGGGCCGGACGGGGAATTGGGCGCATCGCTGCGCTATCTCAGCCAGCGGTATTCCATGCCCTACGCCGAGCTGAAGGGCCTGCTGACCGATATCGGCACAGAGGAGCTGGGGCATCTGGAGATGGTGGGTACCATCGTACACCAGCTGACCAGAAACCTGTCCGAGGAGGACATCAGGACGGCGGGCTTCGACACCTATTTTGTGGATCACACGACGGGCGTCTATCCCACCGCGGCATCCGGCTTCCCGTGGTCGGCCGGCTCCATCGCCGTCACCGGCGACATGATCGCCGATCTGACGGAGGATCTGGCCGCCGAGCAGAAGGCGCGGCTCACATACGACAACATCCTCCGGCTCAGCGATGACCCGGATGTGAACGACGCCATCAAGTTCCTGCGCGCCCGCGAGATCGTCCATTTCCAGCGCTTTGGCGAAGGGCTTCGGTTGGCCAAGGATCGCCTGAACGAGAAAAACGTCTATTTCATGAATCCATCCTTCGACAAATGAACGAAAGAAAGGGAGAGGGCAGCGCCCTCTCCCTTTGCTTGGAAAGAAAACCGTTTTCATTTTGGCCGGGTTGTGCTACAATGGAAGTGCGGCACATAGACTTTCCCGAACGGAGGGATGGCTATGGTGCTGCTGATACGGAAAAAACACCTGCTGGCTGCCGTGACCGGCGCGGCACTGCTGTTGGGCGCAGCGGCTGTAAGCCCTCGCCCGTCTGCGGCCACGGTATCGGCGACAGCCAGCACAGGGCAGGTAGTCATTCTGGACGCAGGACACGGCGGCGCGGACGGCGGCGCCGTATCCGACAGCGGCGTGCCAGAGAGCGGCGTCAATCTGGCCATTACGCAGCGGCTGGGCGGCGTTCTGTCCTTTTGCGGTCACACGGTGGCGCTGACGCGGGAGGGGGAGGACGCCCTGTGCGACGGCACCGGTACCCTGCGGCAGCAGAAGGTCAGCGATACGAAAAAGCGGGTGGAGCTGGTGAACAGCTTCCCGCACGGATTTCTTATCAGCATCCACCAGAACAGCCTGCCGGGGCACCCGACGGTTCGCGGCGCACAGTCGTTCCACAACGGGAAGGGAACAGCCGAGACCGCGGCGCTGTCTATCCAACAGGCGCTGAATAGCGCTGTCAACGAACGGGAGAAGGACGCCAGGCGCATGGACGACAGCATCTATCTTATGAAGCACGCAGACTGCTCCGCCGTGCTGGTGGAGTGCGGCTTTCTGTCCAATCCGGAGGAGACGGTGCTGCTTCAGCAGCCGGACTATCAACTGCACATAGCCTCTGCCATCGCAGCGGGTTTTTGCCAATACTGTACGAATGAGGGATGAAATATGAAGGCCAAAACCGTGTTTTTCTGCACCGAGTGCGGCAGTGAAAGCCCCAAATGGTCGGGGCGCTGCACCGTGTGCGGCGCGTGGAACTCCATGGTGGAGCAGGCGGCGGAGCGCCCCGCCAAGGGTGGGAAGATATCCCGCCCCAAAACGCCTGTAAAGGTATCACGCATTACAGAGATGCAGGCGGATGAGGAGATTCGCTTCTCCACCGGTATGGGGGAGCTTGACCGGGTGCTGGGCGGCGGCGCGGTGAAAGGCTCGCTGGTGCTGGTGGGCGGCGCGCCGGGCATCGGCAAGTCCACCCTGATGCTGCAGATCTGCCAGCAGCTGGGGCAGTTTGCCAAGGTGCTGTATGTATCCGGCGAGGAATCCACCCGGCAGCTGAAGCTGCGTGCGGAGCGGCTGCATGTGGACAGCGAAAACCTGTTCGTCCTGTCCGAAACGCGGCTGGGCGATGTACTGGAGTGCGTGGCCGAGGAGCAGCCGGACATTCTCATCGTGGACTCTATCCAGACGCTGTACAACGAGGAGCTGGATTCCCCCGCCGGCGGCGTGGGACAGGTGAAGGACTGCACCATGGCGCTGATGCAGCTGGCGAAGGGGCAGGGAGTCACGGTGTTTGTCATCGGCCACGTGAACAAGGAGGGCTCCATCGCCGGCCCCAAGGTGCTGGAGCACATGGTGGACTGCGTGCTGTATTTCGAGGGCGACCGGCACATGACGTACCGCATCCTGCGGGCGGCGAAAAACCGCTTTGGCGCCACCAACGAGATCGGCGTGTTCGAAATGCTGGACGCCGGGCTGCGGGAGGTGGAAAATCCCTCGGAGATGCTGCTGTCCGGCCGTCCGGCGGATGCCTCCGGCACCTGCGTCACCTGCGTGATGGAGGGGGCCCGGCCTGTGCTGGCGGAGGTGCAGGCGCTGCTGGCGCCCTGTGCCGGGGCACGTCCCATGCGCAGCAGCAACGGCTTCGACTACAACCGCGCCTCCATGCTGCTGGCGGTGCTGGAAAAGCGCGGCAACCTGAAGGTGAGCCAGTGCGATGCCTATCTGAATATCATCGGCGGACTGACGCTGGACGAGCCGGCGGCGGATCTGGCGGCGGTGGTGGCTATTGCGTCCAGCTATCTGGACAAGCCGGTGCCCGGCACCATGGCGGCGGTAGGGGAGGTAGGACTTTCCGGCGAGATACGCAGCATCACCCACATGGAGCAGCGGCTCTCTGAGGTAAGGCGCTTGGGCTTTACACAGTGCATGGTGCCTGCCCACAAGATCAAGGATCTGAAATCCCCCGCCGGTCTGGAGCTGCTTCCGGTGGCGAATATCTCCGGGGCGCTGCGGCTGCTGGCGCAGGGGAAATAGGCAGATAGTGGGCGCAGGGATGCGCCGCACTGGGCTGCCCCACGGCGTTGTCGCAGGTGTCCAGCGTACACTCGCCGCCCTGCTGCCAAAAGCAGGTATCGGTACAGGGGATCATACCATCACTCCTTTGCCGTAGTTTGGCCTATCATACGTCATTCTATGAAATCAACTGTTACTGCCGCGTAACCCTTTTGTAATTGACATTTTTTTGCTGTTTGGTATACTTTTGCTATAATGAGAGGCAGAAGCATCGGTATCTCATCTATGAGGAGGACGCAGTATGAAACGTAACCGTATTGTCTTTTCCATTATTTTGGCTATTGTTGTTTTTGTTGTAGCATACTTGTTCATGAGTCTCGCCATCCCCGGCTTTCGTGTCAAGTTAGATGCTGCCCCGGAGGTGGTCTTTTGGGAGAATCTCAAGATCGTCTGGCCCTTTAAGGCGGCGGTCTCCCTGATCGCGGCGGTACTCATCGGCGGCCTGCCGTTTGTTTTTCGGAAGCGAAAATGAAAAAGCGCCCCCGGCACAAGCGAGTGCCGGGGGCGTGGTATATCCCTTACTTTTTCTTCTTGTCAATGGGCTTGCCGTCCATGCCCACAGGCCCCTTGCCGTTGATGGCGCGGTAGTGGTTCAGCTTGTCCACGCGCTTCTGGCGCTTGAGCTGCTTTTCCTTCTCCTTGGCCTTCTGGGCGGCGGCTTTTTTGTCCGCCTCTTTTTTCTTGCGGTACTCGGCCTTCTGGGGATCCTCGTCCCCGGCGATATCCTTGTACTTTTCGGGATGGCGCGCCCAGTCGATACGGTAGATCGTCAGAGAGACGAACAGGATCGCACCCACGGCGATAATACCATAAAATAAGAAATCCCAGAACATAGGCGGAGCCCTCCTGTGTGTTTTTTAAGGCAATACCGCAAAGCGCCGCAGCTTCCATTGTGCGGTGTCGCCTTAAATAGTATACCGTAAAACCGCCTGTAATGCAAGAAGTTTTCCCTGCCCGGCGCCTGCTGATCGGGTGGAGCGCCCGCAGGCGCTTCTTTTTCGTTCATTGGCACATCAGCCCCAGCTGGTAGAAGGCCACGGCTGCGGCTGCGGCCACGTTCAGGCTGTCCACTCCGTGGGTCATGGGGATCATCACCGTGTAGTCGCATTGGGCGATGGTGCCGTCCGCCAGCCCGTCGCCCTCGGTGCCCAGTACCACCGCCAGCTTTTCCGCCGCCAGCAGGCGCGGGTCGTCCAGCCGCAGGGAGTCCTCCCGCAGCGCCATAGCCACGGTGGTGAAGCCCTGCTGCCGCAGCAGCGTCGTCCAGTCACCCTCCGGCAGATACGTCCACGGCACCAGAAACACGTTGCCCATGCTGACACGGGACGCCCGGCGGTACAGGGGGTCGCTGCCGGCGCTGGTCAGCAGCACCGCATCCATGCCCAGTGCAGCGGCGCAGCGGAAGATAGCGCCCAGATTGGTGGGGTTCATGACGTTTTCCAGCACGGCGATGCGCCGCGCCCCGGCGCAGACCTCGTCCAACGTGGGCAGGGGAGGGCGGCGCATGGCGCACAGCATACCACGGGTCAGGTGGAAGCCGGTGAGCTGCGTCAGCACGTCCAGCGGCGCGGTGTATACGGGGATATCCGGGTCACAGCGCGTCAGTATCTCCGCGCCCTTGCCGGTGATGTGCTGCGGCTCCATCAGGAACGAAACGGGCACGCACCCGGCGTCCAGCGCCCGCCCGATCACCAGTGGGCTCTCCGCAATAAACAGGGCGTTGGACGGGTCGGCGCGGTTCACCAGCTGGTTTTCGGTGGCGCGGGCGTATACGTCCAGCTCCGGTGCAAGGAAATCGGTTATCTCTATGACGTGGGGCATCAGCTCATCTCCTCCAGCAGTTTTGCAAGGGCGTCGCGGTAGTAGGCGGCGGCGTGGGCTTTGGCGTCCTGAAGGGTCACACCGGCGGGGTTGATGCTGCGGGCGCTGCACAGCCCCAGCGCCGCCAGATCGTCCGGCTCCAGCGCCAGCGCACCCACCAACGCCGCCGCGGGAACGCCCAGAGCACGGCACCGTCCGGCCACGCCGGACACCGCCTTGCCGCCCAGACTCTGGCTGTCCAGCCGTCCCTCGCCGGTGACGATCAGATCGTACCCGGCGGCGCGGCGGTCAAAGTCCACGGTGTCCAGCACCGTCTCGATGCCGGAGCGCAGCGTACCGCCCAGCAGCGCTGCACACCCTGCGCCGAAGCCGCCCGCGGCTCCGCCGCCGGGCAGCTTATCCACGGGGATATCCAGCCGCTGCCGCAAAACGGCGGCAAAATGCCGCAGTCCCTCGTCCAGCCGCTGCACGCAGGCTGCATCTGCGCCCTTCTGGGGCGCGAAGATGTACGCTGCGCCCTGTGCACCGTACAGCGGGTTGTCAATGTCGCACATGACGGTCAGGGGCACATCGTCCAGCGCCGGATGGCGGCGGGACAGGTCGACATCCGCGATGTCCGCCAGCGTGATGCCGGTGGGCACAAAGCTGCGCCCCTGCCGGTCGAAAAAACGGACGCCCAGCGCGGCGGCTGCGCCGCAGCCGCCATCGTTGGTACAGCTGCCGCCCAGACCCAGTATCAAACGCTTTGCGCCGTTGTCCAGCGCCGCCGCCATCAGCTGTCCCACGCCGTAGGTTGTGGTGCGTTCCGGATCCAGCCGTCCCTCCGCCAGCGGCAGCCCCGCAGCAGCGGCGCACTCCACCACCGCCGGGCCGCCGGGCAGCAGGCCGTAGAAGCTCTCCGCCTCCGCGCCGAAGGGGTCGCTGACCACAGCGGTCACGCGCTGCCCGCCGCAGGCATCCAGAAAGCAGTCCACGGTGCCCTCGCCGCCGTCGGCCACCGGCAGGGCGTCCACCTGCCAGCCGGGAACGGCAAGGCTGCGGGCGATGCGGCAGATAGCGGGGGAGGACAGCGTGCCCTTGAAGGAATCGGAGATCACGAGACAGCGTTTCATGGGGGCGGCACTCCTTTCGCATAATAAGATGATTATACCAGCCTCCGCCGCAAAACACAAGGGACGGGGCGCGCCGCCCGCATCGCTTTTTCGGGAATGTCCAAATGTTTGGAATGTTTCTTGCAATTTGTGGGGACATTTGGTATAATGCAGGTGGTTTGACCGCCGAAAGGCACTACTATAACGCAGAAAGGAACATCGTCACTATGATCTATACGACGGAAGTGCAGCACATGTGTCCTGTGGCCAAGGGCGCTTATCACGGCCCGGCTCCCATTCCCGAGGAGGGCAAGTGGGTACAGGCCAAGCAGATCGGAGATATCTCCGGCTTCACCCACGGTATCGGCTGGTGCGCGCCCCAGCAGGGCGCCTGCAAGCTGACGCTGAACGTGAAGAACGGCGTCATTGAGGAGGCTCTGGTGGAGACCATCGGCTGCTCCGGCATGACCCACTCCGCAGCCATGGCTTCTGAGATCCTGATCGGCAAGACCATTCTGGAGGCGCTGAACACCGACCTGGTGTGCGACGCCATCAACACCGCCATGCGCGAGCTGTTTTTGCAGATCGTCTATGGCCGCACTCAGTCCGCCTTCTCCGAGGACGGCCTGGCCGTGGGCGCATCTCTGGAGGATCTGGGCAAGGGTCTGCGCTCTCAGGTGGGCACCATGTTCGGCACCCGCGAGAAGGGTCCCCGCTATCTGGAAATGGCCGAGGGCTACTGCAGCAAGCTGGCTCTGAACGACAAGGACGAGATCATCGGCTATGAGTTCATCAGCCTTGGCAAGATGATGGACGCCGTGAAGAAGGGCGTGGACGCCAACGAAGCGCTGAAGAACGCCACCGGCCACTACGGTCAGTGGGACAACGCGGCGAAGTATATCGACCCGCGTCAGGAATAAGAGAAGGAGGACGACAAAATGGCTCTGTTTGAAAGTTACGAAAGACGTATCGACAAGATCAACGGCGTCCTCGCGCAGTACGGCATCGGCTCCGTGGAGGAGTGCCGTGAGCTCTGCAAGGCGAAGGGCTTCGACCCCTATGAGATCGTCAAGGGCATCCAGCCCATCTGCTTTGAGAACGCTTGCTGGGCGTACACCGTGGGTGCGGCCATCGCGCTGAAGTCCGGCGTCAAGACCGCTGCCGACGCCGCCCGGAAGATCGGCGAGGGCTTGCAGTCCTTCTGCATCGACGGCTCCGTGGCCGAGGATCGTAAGGTCGGTCTGGGTCACGGCAATCTGGGCGCCATGCTGCTGAGCGACGAGTCCAAGTGCTTCGCATTCCTGGCCGGCCACGAGTCCTTCGCCGCCGCCGAGGGCGCTATCGGCATCGTGCGCAACGCCAACAAAGCCCGCAAGGAGCCTCTGCGGGTCATCCTGAACGGTCTGGGCAAGGATGCGGCGCAGATCATCAGCCGTATCAACGGCTTCACCTATGTGCAGACCCAGTTCGACTATTTCACCGGCAAGCTGAACATCGTCCGCGAGATCCGCTACTCCGAGACAGAGCGTGCCGATGTGCGCTGCTACGGCGCGGACGACGTCCGCGAGGGCGTGGCCATCATGCACCACGAGGGCGTGGATGTGTCCATCACCGGCAACTCCACCAACCCCACCCGCTTCCAGCACCCGGTGGCCGGTACCTATAAGAAGGAGTGCATCGAGCAGGGCAAGAAGTACTTCTCCGTGGCCTCCGGCGGCGGCACCGGCCGCACGCTGCACCCGGACAACATGGCTGCCGGCCCCGCCTCCTACGGCATGACCGACACCATGGGCCGTATGCACAGCGACGCGCAGTTCGCCGGCTCCAGCTCCGTCCCCGCGCACGTGGAGATGATGGGCTTCCTGGGCATGGGCAACAATCCTATGGTCGGCGCGACCGTGGCCGTGGCTGTTGCGGTGGCCGAGGCTGTGAAGTAATTTCATTTTACACGCAAAACATCCCCCGACAGTCTGTCGGGGGATGCTTTTCTATGCGTGCGCAGGTGCGTCAGCACTTGCCGAACCAGCTGCACAGCAGCTTCAGCAGGGAAGCGCAGTCAAAATTACACATACTGTGACCTCCTATGTCTGGATTTCTCTTGCAAGGATGGGTATATTGTAACCATTTTGCAAATGCAAATGCTGGAAGTCACAGGATCAGCAGCAGGCCGATGGCGATGAGCAACTCCTCGTCGGCTTTCTGCCGGGAGAGATAGAACAGCAGAAACAACAGCAGCAGGTCGCCGGCGTCCAGATCGCCCAGATGGAGCTTTTCCAGCAGGTCGTTGAAGAAGCCGCGCTCCGGTGCGCCCTGCGGCGGAGGCGGCGGCGCGTGATGGCGCGGCGGCTCCTGCGGCGGGGGAGCGTCGTCCATGGGGACGCGGGTATAGGCGCCGCTGTCGCTGCGGATATAGCGGTTATACAGGCAGACCGCCTCCTTCCGTCAGGAAACGTTTGCCGATGGTGATGAGCCGCGCCAGCCTTGCGGCGCGCTCCACCTTATCCTGCTTGCCGTCCTTCAGGAACGGGCGCAGGGCATAGAGCAGCTGCGTGGTCTGGCTGGTGTCGCGGGTCAGCTCCTGCAGGAGCGGCAGGTATCTGGCGATGGTCTGCGGATCGATGCCGCCCAGCGGTGCAGGCGGCGGGGGGGGGGGAGAAGCCGCCGCAGATGCGGCGGCAGGCTGCGCCGTGTCACCGCCCATGGAGCCGGAGAGCTGCTGCGCCAGCTGCATGATCTGCGCCATACTGCCGGGATCGGACAGCAGCGCATTGAGTTTTTCGTCCAGTTCTGACACGCTGCGTCCTCCTTTCCGTTACTGCTGGAGCTTTGATTCCAGACGCTGCACCAGCTCTGCACCCTGCGGGCTGGACAGCACACGGGAGAGCATGGCGCTCAGCGCCGCCGTATCGCCGGAGGCGGCCTGCCGCGCTGCCTGACCCAGCGCAGCGCTGTTGCCGCCGGAGAGCATACGCAGCAGCGCCTGCCCATCCTGAGACTGCATAACGGACTTCAGCGCCCGGGGATCGCTTTTCAGCTTGTTGACAATATCCTGTTCATTCATGGGAATACCTCCTTATGGGGTTCGTTACAGGTATATCCTATGTGTGCGGGGCGAAAAAAGTGCCTGTCAGCCAAGCTGACAGGCACGATATTTCGGGGCTCACTGGGCGATGCAGTAGCGGAGGTAGACATGTCCCGCGTCCGCTTCGGTCTGACCGAGAACAAAGCCGATGCTGCAGATCTGACCGAAGGCGTTTTCAAACTGAAAGTAACCGGTGCCGCCGCCGTCCAGACTGGCATAGCTCAGGGTGACGGAGTTGATGCCCGTGTCGCCGTGGGCGTGGTACCAGCAATCAGTCTTGTCCCAGTACGTCCATCCCTCCGGAGCCAGATCGTCAGGGATGGGTGTCTCGCCGTAGAGGGTGTCGCGCAGCACCTGATACATGCCGTCCCGGGGCAGGCGGGAGACATCCGTCTCCGTGGCGCCGGGGACGTTCTCCTGTACCCACGCCCATTCATCGCCGTCCGCCGCCGTAACGAAGCCGCCGTAAACGGGGACGCCGTTTTCATCGTAGGACAGACCGTCATAGAACATGTTGTTCAGGTTCACAGCCCGGTCGGTGAAGGGGGAGGCCACGGCCTGGGCGTACCAGCTGGGCGCATCGAACATCTGCTGATAGGCGTCAAACTGTTCCTGCGGAATGTCGCCGGAGGTGGCACCCTCCGCATCGGAGGCGGCTTTGACACGCTCGAAGAACGCCAGGTATTCGGACAGCAGGGCGTCGTCCTTGATCCGGTAGCTGAAGTTGCCGTAATAGACCACGCCGTCCGTGCGGAAGGTAACGGGCTTCAGCGCATTGTCACACCAGATGTAGACGATGAACAGCTCACCGGTGTTCGGCTCGTCGGCGTAATACTTGACGCCGCCGGTGGTGTTGACAAAGTACAGCTTCGTACGGGCCAGAAGGTCGTAGTATTCCTGCACCAGTCTGGTATTTGTGGTGGTGCTGTTGACCTCGTAGAAATGGCTGGAGCCATAGGGCGTGACGGTGGAATCCACCATGTAAAGGCCGTAGACGCTCTCCGCATCAGGCAGCCGGAGGAGCTTGTCCCCACGGCGGGGCATGAAGAAGAACAGCAGAATGGCGGCCAGCACAGCTACGCCGATGCAGCTCCAGACGATGAGCTTCGTCTTTTCCTTTTTTGTCATGGAACTCAGTCCTTTCCTTGAAGCTGGCAACAGTATACCACCGTCTGCGTAGTAAGTCGTTACAGTGCGGTAACAAGGGGTTACATGAATATGCAGAATACTTTGCATAAACGGTTGTAAAATCTGACGGGGTATGATAAAATGGTACACTGTAAATTGGGGCGGTAGGCGCTGCGGCGTCTGCCGGTGAGATAAAGGACGGAGACAGGTTTTGATTTTAGAGACGATCAACAGTCCGGCGGACGTAAAGCGGCTGTCGGAGGAGGACGCGGTGCGGCTGTGTCAGGAGCTGCGATGCTTTCTGGTGGAGCAGGTGTCCCGCACCGGCGGGCATCTGGCATCCAATCTGGGCGTGGTGGAGCTGACGGTGGCCATCCACCGGGTGTACGACACGGCCAGCGACCGGCTGGTGCTGGACGTGGGGCACCAGTGCTATGTACACAAGGCGCTGACCGGGCGGCGGGAGCTGTTCGGTACGCTGCGGCAGTTCGGCGGACTGTCAGGCTTTCCCAAGCCCTACGAGAGCGTACACGACGCGTTCATGGCCGGGCACGCCTCGGATTCCGTATCTGTGGCGCTGGGCATGGCGCGGGCGCGGACGCTGCTGGGCGCGGAGTATCAGGTGGCAGCCGTCATCGGTGACGGTGCGCTGGGCGGCGGCCTGAGCTTCGAGGGCTTGAACGATGCCGGCGGCAGCGGTGAGCCGCTGGTGGTGATCCTCAACGACAACGGCATGTCCATCGACAAGAATGTAGGCGGACTGTCGAAGCATTTATCCCGGATGCGGACGGAGCCGGAGTACTACGCCTTCAAGAAGAAATACCGGAAGGCGCTGGAGAAGCTGCCGGCGGGTCGGACACTGTACGAGTGGAGCCATGAGCTGAAAACGGCGCTGAAAAAGTCGCTGCTGCCGCCGGTGAGCACCGTGTTCGAGGACATGGGCTTTTCCTACATGGGGCCGGTGGACGGCCACGACGTGCAGCGGCTGACGGCGGTGCTGCGAGCAGCGCGGGAGGCCGGAAGGCCGGTGCTGGTACATGTACACACCGTGAAGGGCAGCGGCTACGAGCCGGCGCTGCGGGAGCCGGAGAAGTTCCACGGCGTGGGCGCGTTCGACCCCGCCACGGGACAGGTACGGCAGCCTGCGCAGGAGACGTTTTCCCATGTGTTCGGCGAAACGTTGCGCCAGCTGGCGCGGCAGGACGGGCGCGTGTGCGCCATCACCGCGGCTATGGCGGACGGCACGGGACTGACGGGCTTTGCCGGGGAGTTCCCGCGGCGATTCTTTGACGTGGGTATTGCCGAGGGACACGGCGTAGCTATGGCCGGGGGCATGGCCAAGCAGGGGCTGATACCGGTATTTGCGGTGTATGACAGCTTTTTGCAGCGGGGCTATGACATGCTGATACAGGATATGGCGCTGGATAAGCTCCACGGGGTGCTGGCGGTGGATCGCTGCGGCCTTGTGGGGGCGGACGGCGAGACGCACCACGGCTGTCTGGACTATCTGAGCCAGATACCGGGTATGACGGTGCTGGCACCTGCCAGCTTTGCCGAGCTGCGGCGTATGCTGCGGCGGGCGGTGCTGGACATGACGGGGCCGGTGGCGGTGCGCTATCCCCGGGGCGGCGAGGACGGATACGATGGCGACTGCGGAGACGAGCCGGTGACGGTGCTCCGGCAGGGAACGGACGCGGCTATCGTGACCTACGGCATTCTGACGGGTCAGGCGCTGCGGGCGGCGGAGCTGCTGGAAAAGGAGGGCGTCTCCCTCCGTGTGGTGAAGCTGAACCGGGTGGCGCCGCTGGACGGCGGCGGCATTTGCCGGGCACTGGACGGCGTGAAGCGCGTGGTGGCGGCGGAGGATCAGCTCCGCGCCGGCGCGGTAGGAGAGCGACTGGGCGCGCTGCTGTTGGAGCGGGGCGCGGGTATAGAGAGATATGCACTGCGGAACGCGGGCGAGGCACTGCCCGCGCAGGGCAGCACGGCGCAGCTGCGGCATGTGCTGGGACTGGATGCCGAGGGCATGGCGCAGGCGGTGCGGGAGGTGCTTAAGTGAGCAAAAAAGCGAGACTGGACGTGCTCCTGACAGAGCGCGGACTGTGTGAGAGCCGCCAGAAGGCACAGGCTACCATTATGGCGGGACTGGTGTTTGTGGACGGGCAGCGGTCGGACAAGCCCGGTACGCCGGTGGCGGAGGACGCCAACGTAGAGGTGCGGGGTCACGCCCTTCGGTATGTGAGTCGGGGAGGTCTGAAGCTGGAAAAGGCCATGCAGACATTTCCCATTACGCTGGAGGGCAAGGTCTGCGCCGATATCGGCGCGTCCACCGGAGGCTTCACGGACTGCATGCTGCAAAACGGCGCAGCGAAGGTCTACGCGGTGGATGTGGGCTACGGACAGCTGGACTGGAAGCTGCGCAGCGACGAGCGCGTGGTGTGTCTGGAGCGTACCAACGCGCGGTACCTGACGCGGGAGCAGATACCGGAGGAGCTGGATTTCGCCTCCATTGACGTGAGCTTCATCTCGCTGAAGCTGATCTTTCCGGCGCTGTACGCCCTGCTGCGGGAGGGCGGCGAGGTGGCGTGCCTCATCAAGCCGCAGTTCGAGGCAGGACGGGAAAAGGTGGGGAAAAAGGGCGTTGTCCGCGACCCGAAGGTGCATCTGGAGGTACTGGAAAACTTCCTCACGCATGCGAAGGAAAACGACTTTACAGTGCTTGGTATTACTTACTCTCCCATTCGAGGGCCGGAGGGGAATATCGAGTATCTGGGCTATTTGAGGAAAAGCGCCGAGGCAGATCAGATCCCTGATCTGCGGGCGCTGGTGGACGCCTCACATACTGAACTGAAGGAAGGTCATGGAGAAGAATGAAACGAGTGATCCTGTGCCCGAACCCCTATCGGGACGGTGAATTGGCAGTGGCGAAGCACTCCAAGGAGATCCTGGAGGCCATCGGCTTTGAGACGGTGGTGTGCCTTCCCTTCAGCCGGGAGGGGTATGACGACCAGCTGGGCGTACCTATCCGGCAGCTGCAGCAGGAGATCAAGCGGGCGGATATGCTGATCGCCTTCGGCGGCGACGGCACCATCCTGCATCTGGCGCGGACGGTGGCGCTGCACAGTGTACCGGTGCTGGGCATCAACCTGGGGAGCCTGGGCTTTATGTCCGAGCTGGAGCCCAACGAGCTGGAACGGCTCAACGCGCTGAAGGACTGGAATTTCGCGGTGGAATCCCGGATGATGCTGGACGTGACGGTGCTGCGGGAGGGCAAGCCGGTGTACAGCAACATCGCGCTGAACGACGCGGTGATCTCCAAGGGCAGCGTGGCGCGGGTGGTGCGGCTGGACGTGTCCACCGAGGAGGGGCGGCTGACCCGCATCACCGGCGACGGCGCCATTGTGTCCACGCCTACCGGCTCCACGGGTTACTCCATGGCGGCGGGCGGCCCCATCGTGGAGCCTACGGCGCACAACCTGCTGCTGACGCCCATCTGCCCCCACTCCACCCGTGCGGGCAGCTATGTGCTGGCGCCGGAGCACACCCTGGTGGTAGAGACGGCGGACGCCAACAGGAAGTTCGTATATCTGTCCGTGGACGGCGGGAAGGCGTTCTCGCTGAAAAACGGCGATAAGGTGCGGGTGAGACAGTCCAAGTTCGTAACGAAGCTGGTGCGGCTGAGCAAGAAGAGCTTCTGCGAGATACTAGACTCAAAAATGGGAGCGGAGGCAAGAAAGCATGAAAAATGACCGACAGACAGCGGTGCTGCAGATCATTGAGGAGACGGCGGTGGAGACGCAGGAGCAGCTGATGCAGCTGCTGGCGGAACGGGGCTTCGCCTGCACGCAGGCCACGGTGTCCCGGGACATCAAGCAGCTGCACCTGATAAAAGCGCCGGACGGCAAGGGCGGATACCGCTACGCGGTGTCGGCGCGGATGCCAAAGCTGAACTTTGAGGAAAAATTACAGACCATATTCCGGGAATGTGTGCTGTCGGCGGAGAATGCCCAGAATCTGGCTATTATCAAGACCATGAACGGCATGGCCAATGCTGCGGCCTTCGCGCTGGACAGCATGGAGGATTCGGACATCGTGGGCACGCTGGCGGGCGACGACACGGTGCTGTTGGTGTTCCACGACAGCGCGCACGCGGCGGATTTCTGTGAACAGGTGCGGCTGATGCTGCACTGAGGAGGGAAGCGGTATGCTGGAGCTGCTGCATATTGAGAATATCGCCATCATCGAGGCGGCAGACATCGAGTTCGCGCCGGGGTTCAACGCCCTGACCGGCGAGACGGGCGCGGGCAAGTCCATTGTGATCGACAGTCTCAGCGCCGTGCTGGGACAGCGCACCAGCCGGGAGCTGATCCGCACCGGGGCGGACAAGGCCTTTGTCAGCGCGGCGTTTTCCGGCGTGGAGCCGGGGCTGACGGAGGCACTGGGCATACAGCCGGAGCCGGACGGCACCCTGCTTTTGCAGCGGGAGATACAGACAGACGGCAAAAACGTGTGCCGTATCAACGGGCGGCCGGTGACGGTGTCGCAGCTGC
>ENA-ORTG01000577-ORTG01000577.1-human-gut-metagenome-genome-assembly--contig:-NODE-577-length-39604-cov-12.061063_pt1 | contig 39604 bp, 46 predicted proteins | sample MGYA00241906_ERZ509176 | MGnify/ENA primary metagenome ERZ509176 (study PRJEB26280, sample SAMEA2338811) | human gut metagenome | biome: human gut; feature: human-associated habitat; material: faeces...
TTCAAAATTGCCTAACAAATAATCCAGACGGATTTTTCCTGCTAGGTTTTAAGAGAGGAAGCAAAGACGATAACCCGGAATTTCTAATTAGAACTCTTCTAAAAAAGGAAGTTGTGGCCACATGGGAAAAAATTCCTAATGATTACGTAGTCCTTCTTCACGCTAGAATCAAAACTCATGGCTCTATTTCTGAAAAAAACGTTCACGGTTGGAGCGGTAGCGGCTGGTATTTTTGCCACAACGGCGTTCTTTCCATAAAAAATAAAGGAGATTTAACCGATAGTGAAACCTTCTTCCGATACCTGTTTTTGCCAGCCTTTGGCGAAACAGGTATCAAGGAAACAAATGAGGGCATTGATGATATGGTTAACTCTATCATTGGCCAAAGCAAATTTGTTTTTTGGAAAAACGGAAAGATGTTGTTTTACGGTAATTTTGAAAGACCAGACAAAAACAAATTCGCTTATTTCTCAAATTCCTCTTATAAAAAGAAAGAATATAGTTACTGCTCTTTTTATGGGGATGAAGTTTATTGGAACAACAAAACCGGATATTCTAAATATTCCAAGACCTACAATTACTCAAAAAAATACTACTCATTTAATAGCAAACTAATACCCGAAAAAAGAGTTCAATAGTTTGTCATAAAAATACACCAAATTCAACCCCTGTAGTCTTTATTTAGGCTACAGGGGTTTTTTATTACACTTTTGTTTTCTGGTAGTTAAGGGGACGCTAACTTACTGCCTCTTCGATCTGTTCGAGAAAAAAGGTTCGTTTTTTTGAATTCAAAATTGTTAAAAAATTAGAATCATTTCTTTTTTTCAGCAAGGCGATAAAATCGGAGGATGAATTCACACTCATTCGCACTCCCTCAAAATCGTCCAGCACTAAGAGCGGGGTTGATTGCGCTCTATTTATCAGGCGCGTATCCTTTTTATAGCTTGCCATTTCTCTTTCCAGTTCAGGAGCTTTCATGTAAAAAGCCGACCTGCCTTTCCATAATTCCCGCGATATCAAAGCGCAAGAGGAAAAGGTTTTACCTTTTTCCGGGGTGCAGACAAATAAGCACCCGCTATTTAAGTTTTTCAGAATTGGAAGTATTCGGCTCTTGTCGATCTTTCCATTCACGCAAGCATCATAAAACCCTTGAGGCACGCCGGATTGCTTTAAACGTTTTTTCCATGATGCTATGCGTTCTTTTTCTTTTTCTTTTCGCCGCCATTCTTTCGTTTCCTGTTCTGTTGTTAGCGGTATTTCATCTAATCTCTTCAATAGTTCTTCTAAATTCAGGATGTCTTTTGCTAGTTTCGGTTCAGAAATACGTTCAATTTCTTCTAAGGGATAGTCATGGGAATAGTGATTCATATCCTGATTTTACATGAATTTGGAAAGGGCGTTTTTTGTGAAATCGTCAATGGGTAAAACAAAGTTAGCATAGGGCATATGGGTAATAAAATCCTTGTCCTCAATTAGTGGCGTAATTTCCCCAGAGAAGGTTCTATTTGAAATGTGGAGGTAATAAAGAGATTTCAAAAAATCTTTATTAGGTTCACCCTCTAAACCAAATGCTTCTGGATAAAAAGCTCGAAGGTTCGTGAGCTTCTTTACGGAAAGTTGTATAGGCATCCATTTAGCCTTATTCCACACCATTGGAGTGATGTTGAACCCCGCCCGTTGCATCATGAGCTTGCAAAGGGCTTCGTTAGTATTGGCGAACTTGGAGAATGCTTCTAATTGTTCTGTTGGTAGTGCTTTCGTCATGTCGTTTTTGTACCACATGTTTTGACATGCACAAGAAAAAAAATAAAAAAAGATTGCCATGTGTGGGAGAAAAGATACAATGAGGGCATGTCAGACAACCCAGAACAATTGACCACAGTCCCGGCAGAAGGCTTATCCATGATAGCACCTCTTGCTGGGAATCCGCTTGCTAACGTACTTTCCAACAAAGAATCGCTAGAGGCGCTTGCCTCTATATATATAGCAAAGCAGATGCCGAGAAACATGATGGAGGTTTCCTCCAAAATTAGACAGCTTTGCTCGTTCCGTCATTTGGCTAACACCGCATTCTTCGAATACAAAAGGGGAGGTTCTAGTATTTCAGGAGAGACAATCCATTTAGCAAATGCGTGCCTTACCGCTTATGGGAACGCAGAAGCTGGGTGGAGAAAGATAGGTGAACATGTAGATGAAAAAGGAAGGGTTTGCTCCGACTGTATAGCTTTCTGTTGGGACAAAGAAAACAACATAAGAAGGGAGATAGCCTTTTCTGTTCCGCACCACAGGGACACAAAAGACGGTGGATATCCTCTTACGTCCGATAGAGATATTTATGAACTTTGCGCTAATATGGCCTCTAGACGCATCAGGGCGTGCATTTGGGCGGTATTGCCGGACTTCATTAGGCAAGAGGCGGCAGAGGCTTGCCAAAACACGCTAAGAGCCACAGATACACCCATTGCTGAAAGAATAAATGGATGTGTAATAGCCTTTTCCAAAATCGGAGTCTCCAAAGAAATGCTTGAGGCTTACCTTAAACACAAAATTGAGACTAGTAAGGAATCTGAAATAGTAATGCTTATTGGTCTATTCAACGCCATTAAAACCGGGGCCATAAGTAAAGACGAAGCTTTCTCCAATGAAGAAGACAAGTCGCCAGAATCGCCAATATTCAAAAAGAAAGAAAACAATGAAAACGCTTAAACATCTACTGTCTAACATTGTATGGATTATGAGTTTGAGGCGTATGTAGATTGGGAGCCAGAAGATGAATAACAAAAAAAATACACGAGAAATAATGAAAACAAAAGATACGGAAAGACAAGGATTGCCTTCATGTTCCAGCCTAGCACGTCTTGCGTTATGTCCGCACTCATTGAGATATGACGTTGAAGGAGTAGAGACAACCTCTGAAATGGCTGAAAGAGGCAACAGGATTCATCAATACCTTGCATACCAAAACATACTACTCACCGAAGAAGAGACGAAGCTCATGCTTGCATGCAAAAGAATTGTGACCGAAGTTGCGTCGATTTGGGCGGGAGAAGACAAGTTCGAGGAATTGATGAAGGAGGAAAGGTGTTTCTTTTTCGATGGGGACAATGCACTCTTTTCTGGGAAACCCGACGTGGTTTTAGGTAAGTCTGACGAAGAGGGATTTCATTTATTGATTATCGACTACAAGACAGGGCCTTTAGAGCCAGAGTCAACACAAATAAACCACCAGCTTAGAGGGTTGGCCCTATGTTGCAAGCAACACATCGAAAGGAATTATCAGGACTGCAAAATAAAATCAGTCTCTTGTGCCATTGTTCAACCTCTGGTGACTTCTTATCCTGTTATTGTGAGGTACAGCGAAGAGGACATCAAAGAGGCAGAAAAAGAAGTCATTGAGATATGCGAACGCACCAAAAAGGACCTTCCACCTCAAGCTAACAGCTATTGCAGGTACTGCAAGGGTTTTGCTGAATGCAAAAAGCCGTTAGAGGTGGTGCAAACAATCACTACCCCCGCTACAGCTTTTTCTTCTAAGCTGAAACAAATGAATCCAGAAGAACGCTCTAAGCTATATTTTACAGCTAAATTGGCCTCGAAGGTGGCCAAAGAGATAGAAGAATCATGTTATGAGTTGCTGAAAAATGGCGAAGAGATTGACGGCCTTGGTTTAAAAGAAGGAAATACGGTTCGTAGCTTTAAAAACGAAGGGTTATCTAGGGTTCAGCAAGTCATTCCTCTAGGGGACATGATGGAAGCCGTTAGTGTTTCAGTCTCTAAGCTGGAAGAGGCTTTTCACAAACACCAAAACATTGTGAACGGGAAGCAGTCTAGAAAAGCATCGAACGAACAATTCAATAAAATCTTTGGAAGCTATATCGTCGAAAAAAAACAGAAAGAAAGGATAGTTAAAAAATGAGCGCAAAAAATCCAAAATGTCCAATATGTCATAACGAGTATTTCATTGTTAAGGATATCGTGTTTACTGGCCTTGGTAAACAAGGCTATCCTTTTGGAAAGAAGGCATATATCCCTAAATGTTCTAATTGTGGGTATCAACTCGACCCGTGTTCCTCGGAGGAAGAAACTCTTTTTAGAATGCAACGACGACGAACCAGAAAAGGGTGAAAATCTATGATAATTGTTGATTTATTCGATATTCTCACGGTCTCATTTTTAATCGTGTTGGGGATTATTTTAATTATACAATATATTATATTCAAAATAAAAGGAAAATGAATGCTGAACAAAAAGATTTTTTGAAGTACGGAGAAGCCCTTGGAATCCTGAAAGAGCGAAAAAGCCTCATGCGCTTCACGGAAGGCTTCAAAGAATGCGGCGATTACCACGGAGAACCCCGGATAATGTACGGCGTTGAAGATGCCATCCGTGACGCATGGCAGAAGCGTGCCGCGTGCAGGAATATTACAAACAAAGGAGATAATGCGTAGCATGGATTTGTTTCAATATGAAAGGAAGGTTAGAGTGTACAATATCGCCAAACAAATATGTAATGTTTTCAGTAAATTTTTAGGTGTTAAAGAGACTGTCCCACAGCTCAAAAAACATCTCAAGGAAGAGGTAGAAGAACTTCTTTCGGCCAAAAACAAGAAGGAAATGGCGTTTGAATGTGCAGACGTTATCATCCTTTGCATGAGAATACTTATCGTTAGCGGCTACAAAGACCCTCTTGCTATCATAGACAAAAAAGGTAAGATTGTCCTCAACCGCCTTGAAAAAGCAGTAGGAATCCAAATGAGAACACCCGGACTAGACGGGCGTGAGGCGTATAGGTTGGCAAAACAAGAACTAGAATATGGAAAAGACAACTAAAAGGGGGCGCCCTCCTAGGAAAAAAGAGCCAGAAGCAGAGGTTTTGCATACAACTGCGGAAGCAATTTGCGAAATTCAGAAAAATCCAGATACAGAATTTGAACAAAACTCTGTGTTCGGTGTTGTGGTGCTGAAAAGAAGCCGCAATGGAGGGATAGTGATGACTCAAAAGGACTCCCGATTTGAGCTTGTCGATTTCAGATTCCCATTATCAGAGAAAAAATCATGGAAAAAGACAAAGTAATCGCCAACGTTTTTAGAGATTTCAGTTGTTGGGTTGGGCTGGATTTATCCCTGACAGCAACAGGGCTTTCCGTCCTTTACCAAGACATCAAGCTGGACGGCTACAGATATACCCTCACAAGCCCCCACAAGGGGCCTAGGCGGCTCTCCGAGTTCGCTAACCATATAAAGCTCGCCGCAGAACAAATATTGGCCTACAGGCCCGCTAGCGAAGTTCTGGTGTGTATAGAGAATTATGCCTTCTCGCAGTTTGGGAAAATCGTCCACCTAGGAGAACTTGGCGGCGTTGTGAAACAAAACCTGTTTGATGCAGGATTGTCCAATATTCTGGTTTACCCTCCGACTACCCTGAAAAAATTCGCAACAGGGAAAGGTGTTGCAGAGAAAGGGCTGGTGATGACCAATGTTTACAAACGCTGGGATGTAGATACATCCAACAACAACGAAGCGGATGCATACGTCCTCTCTCGTTTAGGCCATTGTTTATGCTATCCTGAAACTTACACAGAGTTCCAGCGTGAGGCGTCTAAAAAATTCCAGCTGGCATAATAGGCATGCTATACATAAACAAGCTTACCGATAAACAGTTTTATAACGTTCTCGGAGGTTATGCTAAAGGAGTGAGACTAAGGAAGCTCCTCAAGAGATACCATTATACGCCTAACATGTTCATCAAGGACACTTTGAGGGGGAATAAAATCAAGGCTATGGACTTTTGTTTAGCGGCCAGCAAACACTTTCAACGCCGGGCAGAGCTATACAGAAAAGACTTTAAAACCAAGAGATGTATTCCTCTTAACCTGATAAACCCCCGAAGGACAAGACGGGCGGGGATTTCCGCTTACCACAAACAGGCTCCCTTGTCTAAAATGGAGTTGGAGAAAATAGATGATTTCTTTTTTGGCTGACAGTTATTTTTTCTTCCTGCCAATCCGTAACCAGTTTGCGGCCTTGTTCATCCATTGAGCGGCGCTTTGAGCAAAAACCTTTCCGTCGCCGATAGCGGCAATATCTTTGGGGTCGCCCATATTGGCAAGCTCAATATCCATGAAATCAATCCAGCCGGGGAGGCCCTTAAACTCTGTGCAGGGGTTGAATCCGTATTGTCCCCACCCCTCTTTTTCCAACAAAGAATGCGACGTATGAAGAAGCCTGAAACCAAAAGGCCCTTGAGTATTTGAAGAGACGATTTTCTGATAGGTACTGCGATTAGAAGTGACGTATGATGTCCGCAACCGCAAGATAAAATCAACCTTCATATTGTCCCACCTGTTAGACATAAACAGGTTCACATCCCTTGTGAGAGGAACTATGTCCAGAGATGGCTTTAGAAGCTCTTTATCCAGAAGTTCTACTAGGTTTGATGCGATATTAGTTAGAACTTTATCTTGCTTGTCGATAGCGATAATGACATTCATTTGTTTTGAAGAGAGGTAACAGTATAATCAATGCGCCGAATAAGCTCTACCTGTTGAGCCATTGCTTCTGAAATCTTCAATGTCGCATGAGCTTGGTCTTGTTGCAACTTTAGCATGTCCTGCCGCATTTTTACGTTGTCCTGATACAGAAAGAAGCAACATACCAAAGGAGCGAACAGGATTACAATCTCCTTATAATCCTTAACAACTTGAAGAAGAGAAGCAATTTTTGTTGTCGGCATTAACGTCACTTCTTGAGTTTTTGGACGACAGGAGGCTTGCCGGAGATAATGAGGTTCCCGTTTTCGTCAACGCTATAGCTAATCTGCCCGCCCTGTTCACCAGACAAAGTAAAGGATGTGTTGGCACAACCAGTAGTACAGAAAAAGGCAATAACAGCACCAATGATGGCGCTGACAAGGGCAATCCATTTGGCAGGAACACCCTTTTCCTCTGCAAACTCTGCCGCATGAGTCAGGACGATAGAAGAATATCCTTCGTCAAGCATCCATGTGGCAAGCTCACACGCCTTGGTGTGGTCTTCGGGAACACTAGTATCTAACCCAGCCTGAACAGCAACAGCCTCTACTAGCGCTTCGAACGTGTAAGTTGTCTTCATACATGGACAAATAACATTCATTGTTTTCCTATACAAACAAAAACTCCGCACTACTAACGCATTTTACGCCCGTAGTGCGGAGGTCTTACGAGGGAGCCGGGAAGGTTGACCTACGGTATATACCACACTTCCTACTTTTATATGATTAGTTGTTTGATTTGGATTGATTTTCACCCTAGCTCATAAACTCATATGGCAGGGTTTTGCTACACCTTCCTAGCAACAAATAGTTGCTGACTCAAAACAGTTTTAATTTCATCTACTTGTGAAACTAAAAATGATTCTTGTCCGGCTACCTCATAAAGGTATTCGCAAATCTCGTCACATTCTTCCCTAAGCACCTCAAGTACTTCGTCATCACTAGGTGTCTCTGTTAAGGAAACCTCCTCCATAACGATGTCTTTATCGGGGCTTAGGGAATTGCCTGAATAGGACTCTTTGAATGTGTCGAAAAGCTTTGAACACTTTTTATACATTGTCCCTGTTGCCTCATGAACCCAACCTCGCTCGGTTAGCTCATGAACATTGTTCAGGAACGTTAAAAAGTTATTCAAGACTGCAAGGTTAATCTTCTTCTTCATCGGAACGCTTCGCCTCAATACTAGGGAAGCTAGCGCACTTATCAAGCCCAAATCCTCTGATGGTATAAATAAGAGGTTTGATAAATTCTTCCCAAGAAGCGGAAACGAAGAGCGCCTTTTTCAGCTTCTTCATGTAAGGCTTGGATTTAATCTTATAGAAATACTTTTTATCAAAGCCAATCATTTTGCCTTCGACTAGACCCGCCACAACAAGCGAATCAGTCTTAGCGTTTTCACCAACATGGAAAACAGGCGCTCCGATAAGATTGGAGATTTTCTTCTTAATGGTTGTTTTACCCTCTTCGGAAATCTCCAATTCGTCAACTAAGTCGATAGCGTCAGGACTGATTCTATACCAGACGTTGCAATCAGGATTTAAATCAATACCTTTCTTACACAAGTCTTCAAAATCAGTCATAAACATGGCGCTCCTAACAGGATTATCGTCAAACATGGCAATAAGTCCTCTCAACAGGCTTTTCGGAAATTCCTCTCCGTTTATTTTTTTTCGTTCCATACTATTTATTAGTTTTGGTTATTGGTTGTTTTTCGTTAGGAGCTACATGGTGTATTTCCTGAACGATGTAGCAATACTAATAAGCAACGAGAGAGTAATCAATGTTTTTTTTTTTTTTGAAAATGTCATACAAAAGAGAGAAAAGTTTTTGTTTTCCTCTCTTATAAATTCGCGCGCGCGTATATACGGTGTAACGTCCTTTGTGGTTGGAGACGGTAGTTAATAACTTCGAAGTGGTCTATGTTATCGTTTCGCTAACACCTTCGAACTTGGCTCTCTTGTTAGCCGCTCTATGCAACCTGTTAGTCGAACGAAGGAATAAAACTGATAATTAAATATTAAATGGTTTATTCTTACATACTTTCTCTAACCAACGTGTTCCAAATTAGAAATGTTTTTAAACCAATTCTTTTCTAATCCCGTTGTTTCTCTAACCAAGCCCACAACTTTGTTTGGCTCCATAGCCGATAGGCGTAAATCAAAACTTTTGAAAAATCATGAAGGATATGCTTGCCATATCCGAACTCTTTTCTTGTAGAGAACCAAGTTATTTGCTAAACACTTGGTTGTTGCTAACCACGAGGGAGATTGAGCCTTGGAGCGGCCAAAGGAAGACAATCAACTTAACCGCCCTGTTCCTTGAACAAGATTTTAACGACACACCCCTCAAAAAGTCAAGCCTAAAGTTTGACATCGAAAACGCTCGAAACGGAACATTGTGTGACATAAGTATATGGTTATTAGTTAATTATAGTTGTGTCATACAACACATATTTTTTACATCAGGCCTGTTTCAAGACAAAAAAGAAGAGCAGCTTCGGGTAAAACATGAGAAAAAACCCCGAAGCTGCTCCGCTCGAATATGCACAACGAAAGAAGAAATGAATTCTTCCAAGAGCATTAGACCAAATCCTGTTCCCTTGGTCAACTGTAAAGTTTTTCTTTACAGTTCATCGAACTTGTAAGGAAAGCTTACAAGTTGCTCGAACACGCATAAAAAACAGGACCCTCGCTTTTAACGGAGGCCCTGTCTTTATGACATTGAAACACCTATATACAGTGGCTACCGGAATAGCAACTGTTGGTATACTAGGATGAAGTGTTGTTCATGTCGAGTATTTATTCTAACCTTGTTTCTGCTATCCATTTTAAGAACTCCATCAAATCCTTGTCTTTCTTTTTTAGAGCAGGAATCTCGCATGACGTGAAAAATTTTATAGGTACGCGAGGGTCAGAAAGTTTTATTGAGGTGTGTCTAGCAGAAACTTCTATCTCTACAGTTTCTGACGGGTCATCAACGCTCGGGAAAAGCACAGCTTCCGTGACAATCCAATCCTCTTTTAATGAGGCAAGTTCCTGTTGGTGTTGCACTAATGAAGCGTATTTCATACATGCCCTCTGGAGCATCTTCTGGGAGTGTCACAGCAACAGCACTGCCTGTGGCTAATTCAGCTGATTGGATTGTTGTATTATATAAGTACATTGCTATTGATTATAAAAGAGTTATGCCCCCCCCGAAATCGGGAGAGGGGACTATCACGCAGGCATATCAGACGTGACAAGCTGCTTGTCGCCGATAGCCCACATAGATTTGTCGGTTAGATAGTAAATACAGTTGTTTGCTTTTTCGCTAAGAGCGTTATACTCCGCTTCCGTCATTTCCACATAGCCCATAGTTTTTTCCAACAGGCTCTTCACTTGGATAATATTAGCGTCAACGTAGTTTTTGTTAGCCGCTTGGTTTTGCATAGTAGGAATTGGAACTACAGGAGACGCAGAGAAGGTCTTAGTGCCGCCTATGGTTTGTGTTGAAATTATGTCAACAGTCTGCTGGAATCGTGCATTAACATACCCTAGAGTTACAGCCTCTGTCGCTACCGTTGCTTCTGCAATTTTAAGGGGCTGTGTAAACTTCCATTTCCCTGAAATGTTGTAGTCAGAAGCGGGGTCAAAGCTTTCGCCGCCACCGGACGACACACCGGGAACGGCGAGACTAAAATTTGCCGGTGTTACAAGCCAGTTAATGCTACTATTACCTGCTTGCACATATACCCAAGAAGAAACAGCCACAAAGGGAATCTGCATAGAGTTCTCCACTTTCGTGTAAAGAAGAGAAAACATGTCAGGTTCGCTTTGTGTATCACTATCTGCCGCCAATAGTTCGACTTCTGCCGAACCAGAAGGGGCATTGACGGATAGAACATAGGATTTCCCCTGTTCTACCTTAGCAAAGCCGTTGGACGATTGTCCGTTGGAGCGAGGTGTGGCCGCCGCCATTGTCATGGGGACTGCCGCCACCTCTGGCTCAACAGAGGAAACCACTTCCGGCTCTACTGCTTTTACCTTTTTTTTTATTGCCATTGTTAGTGTTGGTTAGGTTGAGGGGGGGACTAGTCTTCCCAGCCCCTTATCTTCAACTGTTTGTTTATTTGCCTTAATTCCCGTGAAAGTTTTCTGTAGGTTGCTGACCTTTCGCCGTTTTCCTGCTTGGCCTTCTTCTTCTCCCTTCTTATCTGCCTAGCCCTCTCCTTCATAGCTTCTTTTTCGGTATAGAGGGGATTTACTGACTCTGGAAGGAATTTCTGTGTGGTCGTCTTAGCTTGTGAAAGGGCATTTGATAATGCACCTACCATCTCTAGAGCTTTGGTCATACTCTGCCCAGAAGTACCAAATATTGTGGTAGCCGATGCGACACTCCCAATATTTTTGCCTACATAGGAAACCATATCAATGTAATCATTGGTAGTCAAAGCACCTTCCTTGTCCCATTTTTCCGATACAGTCTCATACGTCTTCACAATACTTCTGACTAAGCCTTGAATTGATTTGGATAAATCAGCCATATCGGCTCGTCCCAGACTGAATTGCTTACCACCGCTAATAAGGGAAGCGCACCACTCTGCAAACCCGCCGAACATAGGGACAGAAACAATCGGACTCAATACCGAAGTCAATAAGAAGTTGCTCATGAAGTCGTCCTCTTTGTCTTTATCGCCAAACAAACCTGTAGCCAAGCCGTTGAAGAGACCATTAGCAAGAGCGGCAATAGTATAAACACGAAAGGCTCCCTGAAAAGCCTCCCAGAAAGGAACATCCTTTTTGCCTTGCATCATCACTAGGCCGAACTTGTTCATCACGTCGGACAAGAAAAGGAACTGGGCTTGCTCAAATGAGCTTCCACCTATCAAGTGGATAGCCTTAGCGGAGGTAGATAAAGGCTGTGCCGTCTGGTAGATGTTTTTGTTAAGCTCCCATCTTATCTGTTCATGCGACAAACCGCGATTAGCAAGCATGTGGGAGGTCAGCTGATTCACAAAAGATATGCTCCACCAGTCAAAAGCCATAAGGCCGCTCATGCCCGCTTCCTGCCAATATCCCCATTGCGCTTGTTTTTTTAGGGGAATGCTTAATGCCTTATCGGCAAGCACACGGTCTTCCCATCCACGGTACTTACGTTCCTTCATTGCCTCCAAGTCACGAAGCTCTTCAAGGGTAAAACCTTTATAGTTCCCGCTTGTCACCTCTGCCACGCCTTTGATAATTTCCATCATGGAGAAGTTGCTACCAACGATAGGGTTGAACAAAGCCGCCCCAGAGCGCACCAGAGAAGCCAAGGAGAAAGCAATCCTTGTCTTAGCCAATACTTGGAACACTTTCCCCATTACCTCTGCCAACATGCTCTTTTGGGCATACACACGCCCCTCGTTGATGAAGTAATACAGGGCTTTGTTTGCCGCCTCGAAATTGGCTGGGCCTAATAATTTCTGCAACTGTGCATTCGTTGTGGGATTAGCCCATACCCGGTTGTTGAAGTTGACCAGTTCCGAAGCTGTCATCCACCCCTCCATGATAGAGCTATAACGAAGATATTCCCCAAGAGGGTTTATTTCCAGAGAGAGCGCCGCCGAAGAGGGAGTGTTCCGGTGCTTTGCGTAAGAGGGCAAGCCCGTCCTTGTGACGTGTCCCTTACTGTAAGCATCCATATCCCCTTCTTGCATTGTATTATAGGCGGCAATATTGCGGGGCGTATAGTAGTCATCAAGGATAACCGTCTGGCCATAGTTCTCTGCCATGAACGCCCGTAGCTTCTCGCCCTTTTCCCGATACAGGTTCTGTAACTCGTCAGCAAGGTAAAGCCCATCCGGCCCAAGCAATTCCAATAGCTTGGCAATATCTTTTTCCTTCCTCGCAAGGTATTCTTCTTCAATGACTTCCAGATTGGACTCAAACTCTTCGGAAGTAATGGCGCCATCATCAAGGCTCTTGTTTAAGCCCTCCAACTCCTGTTGGTACTTACGATAGTTGCCGAAATCCATCCCCTTGTCTCCAAGGTTTTCTCTCAATACAGCCAAGCCATCCTTCTCTCTCAATGTCTGATAGACTTTTACAAGGCCATACTTGGTTAGCTCATGCCCCATAAAGGGAATAGTTTTTGTAGAAAGCTCATCAAAATACCTTGGAGAGTTCTGCCCTGCAATCTCCATCATTCCACGCATGATGCGAATCGCATTGGACGTAGCCTTTTCTTTTTCTACCCCTCGCTGTTGCTCTGCGAATTGGACGTTGTTCTGCAAGAATGTCCCTATGTCCTTAAAGGATTTCATGGAAGACATCACTTCGAGGAGTTGTTGAAGGCTCATGAATTGCGTGAAGATTCTATCTAAAAAGCCCGTTCCCCGTTGGTCCCTTTCCATTACGGCTTTTCTAAGGGCATCACGATTCTTCTCTCCTCCTACTCGCTCATTGATTTTAGCGTTAAAATCATTATAGAAGCGCTCAATACGTTCATTAACCTTTTTCCTGCGGAGTCGCCCTTCACGCTGTAGCTCCTTCAATGTCTTAACTGCTTCCGCAAGTTGCTGTGCATTGAGAGCATACTTATACCTTCCGTTAGGCATCTTCTCCCGATACAACGCACTACCAAACACCTCAAGGAGATTCTTTTGGTTTTCCAGATTTTCCAGTTCCAGAGCAAGTTCTTCTGTGGCAGGCTGGTTTTGAAGCTCATCTATGGTGCTATCCAAGACTTCAAGCTGGGTTGCAACTTCGGAAGGAGACATAGCCATAACCTCAAGGGCATCCATAGTCTCCTCTCTGGCTTGTGCGTCCAAAGAACGAGAGCGCCCCTTGGTGTCCTTAAAAGCATTCTCGGCAAGCCTTCGCAAGCTCTGTATGCTTTTACTGGCAAGCTTCTTCTCTGCCGCCGCCTCCGCTCTTTCCTCCTTGATGTCTTTCCTTATTTCCTTGGAGATTAAACCCCGGAGGAATTTCATTTCCCTGTTGAAATCCTTCTTGGCTTTAGCGTCCGCTTGCTCAACCCTCCTGTTTATCTCGTCCTGAATAATGCGCTCCAACTGCTTCCGGCTCGCCGCCTCCGCTCTTTCGTTCAAGGCCGCTACTGTGGCATCCAATGCAGTCTTCATGTCCGCATTAAACGCTTCGTTGCTCTTGGGATTCGCAAGCCTTTCGGCAAGCTGGTTGGAGATAAACTTCCGGCTACCGGAAGCCATTGCATTAGCGATAGAGAGAACAGAATTCAGTAACGCTTTCTGTTGTCCTCGTTCGGTCAGCTTCCCTTGAGAAAACCTTTCCGAAAGCTTTATCATGCTCCTCTGCAATTTGTGGAGCTGGCCTATAGACCTTTCCGATGCGCCATTGACTATGTTTGATATGGCTTCATTAATGGTTCTTACAGAAGGAGTTACATCAATGGTTCCACGCCTCCTCACGGAAGGAAGGCTCTGGCCCATTGGCAAAATGCTTTCTCCGGTCGCACCATTGACAAGCTCTGCCATATCCTGACCGTCACGACGTTCGGCCATAGTCGCCAAAGATTTAGACCACTTGACAAAATCGGGAGAGACAATGCCCTGCTCAATGGCCTCTTTTATCAGAGCGCCTTCCGCAAAGACATTCCCAACTTCCGCTATAGCGTCCTTCTGCCACTCAAGGATTGTTTGAACATTGCCGGGCATTGCGGAAAACAGTTCCGGCGTTGTTGCCAAAGCCTTCCCCATATTCGCCAAATGTTCCTGCAACACAACGTCATTGCTCAAATCCCCTATCTCTTCCGCACTACGTCCCAAGAACTCCAAGTAATTCCTTACCTGTGTTTCAATGACGCTTCGAGAAATAACGCCGCTCTCCAAATCGGATATTGCACGGGCGTGAATTATTTCTTCCAGAATATTGAGAGGATTCGCTTCACCCCTCGCAACAGCAATCGTGCCATCTCTATATGCAGATACAATTTCCAGCTCATTTGCTACATCTTCAATACTTACTTTCCCATCACGAAAACTCTGCAACAATTCCGGGTCTTGGTTAATTACAGCCAAAGCCCTAAGTCGTGCTATAGTTGCATTGTTGTCTTCTGTGGATTGGATTTTTGCTCGGAGTTCGTCAGGAGTATAGCTCTTTATCTTCGTCTCCTTGCCCACCCCTGACTCTATCTCTTCTTGGGCGAAAATATTTAATGCCCTGATAAATCCCGGATTTGACTGCAACGCTTGAGACATGAACGTCCCTGCGATTTCGTCTGTTACTGTGGTTACTTTTTCAGCTCCACTTACCGGGTCTCTCTCAACAATATTAAAGGTTCCGTCCCCGTTGTCGGATATCTCCGGCATCAGCTCAACATCCTTAAACCTCTCTGCATTCTTAGCTAAAAAGTTCAGGAATATCCCCGCTTGCTGGTTTGTTATTTGCACGTCGGGGCTTACCCGGTTATTGCGAAGGGCCGATATAAGCCTGTTTGTGCGCTCCTTGCCGTCTGGCATTTCGGCAATAGCCACAGCTTCCGATTCGGGTACACCATAAGCTTGAAGAGCCGAAGCGCTTCTTCCTACTCGGTTGATGAGGTGGTTAGCTTGATAGCCCCCAACAGCACCAATGGAGCCGCCAAGAATGGCTGTAGCCCCCAATAGTTCAGGGGATGTGAAGTCCAATGTTTCCCACCAGTTTTTAAGGGTGTTTTGCTGGGTAAGCTCAAACCCCGCAGAGCGCATTACATTCTCCAATCCAACATAAATTGGGTCAGCAATGACTTCTTGGGTATATTCAGACAAAGCACCAGCCGCCGCACCTCTTACGGTAGCGGGAACTCTTCCGGCAACAGAGGCCATTTTCCTACCTGCCTCTGCCACCTTAATACCTTTGGAGGCCAAAGCACCAACGCCAAGAGTTACGTTTTCAAGGAGACCTTCCAAGGCCCCAACAGTAACACCATATGTCAATGCTCCTGCCCTAGAAGAATTCGTCCTATATGCCTCAAGACCTACCGTTGAACCATACACCATTGAGCCGACAGCCATACCTGTGGCGGCCATAGATACAGGGCCTCCACCACTAGCTAAAAGAGTACTTCCTGTTACTGCCGTTATCTTGGGAACTTGGTCTGTTGCTACCTTAGCCGCTATTCCTAGCCACGAAGTAGGCATGTCTCGGCCCTGACGATATTCCTGCTGGATAGCCAACGCAAGGCGTTCTGCTTGGGCGCTATCACCTCCTCCGTCAACCATGAGCCTAGCAAAGCGGGAGACATCAGAGGCGGTGTCGTCTATGGCTTGGGTTAGCCAAGTCCTGTCGTCTTTGGGCAACATGTAGGGAAGCATCTGAATGGCTAGAGAGAACGTCTCTCCTTCCCCAAGCTTCAACAACCTGTCTGCCATCTTGTCCCAATCCAGCTCTCCGCTTTCTATGTATTCATCTTTAATCCATGAGACGGAGTTATACGCACGCTGGTAAATGTATTTAAGCGCAGGTTCTTGGTTGAAAATGTTTTCCGCATACAGGTTTAGATTGCCTTCCAAGCTGTCGATTGCTTTCTGGTAATCGCCTCCTGTTTCTATAAAGGAATCGAAAAATCTGGTAGAGGCTTCATTGTATGCTGTCTCCTCATCCTTGTTCCTTTGAAGCTCTTGAGCGTATTTGCTGACAACTCCGTGCATTGAGTCGGTTTGATAATGCTTTTTCAGGAGTTCTAGTGCATACCCTTTATCCATCTCCCCTTCCGGGAAAAAGTTTTCAACAATGCGATTGAAAACATATTTGTCTCGCATAAACTGCGGGGCATTATTGAAATCCCTAATTTGCTCAGCACTAAGTATTTTTTCCAGCTTATTGTTTGTTACATCTTGTGCAGGAACATCCCCAAACAAGCCTGTTGTTGGATTGATATACCTAGTAACCGAATAAACTATATCTTCGTTTCTTTTTATCTTCTCACGATACCTCTCATACTCCGGGTCTATACCATTTGCTTGCAGTTCCTCACGCAATGTCCCTACGGCATCTAAGGCTTCTCGTGGAGTAGTAGGAAGCAAGCTAGACGACATCCTTAAATAATCGTCAAGCTTTGTGCGAATACTTCTCTTGTTTCTTAAAACCCCTTCAATTTGTTCAGAAGAGTAAGCTTGAGGATTTGCTTCTAAATCCTCTTCTGTTATTTCAGGTTGCTCCTTATTAGAAGCGAGGCCCGAATTCATTTTCTTTATTTCATCCAACAGGATAGAATCTTCGGGTTGTTCTGAAAGCTCTTCCATGATTTGTTTATAAATTATTCCAATAGGAAAGCAATGCACAATAAATTCCCTGCTCTCCTTGTGCATCTAATCCAGCTTTCGCCGCTATCGCTTTGGCCGAAATCATAGCTTGCACATCCATTAAATCTTTGTGTGGAGCTTGGAGGAAAGATTCATCTGCTACGATAAATCCTTGAGGGGGCGCCCCGGCCCGTTTATATATGCTCAAGTAGTCTTTCTCGTTTGTAATGAAAGAGTTACTTCCGGCCCAAACAATAAAAGCACCATTAGTCGGAATATCTATAGAAGCTTTATTCGATATAGCCGACACTCTAACGTTGTTCGGAATAAATGTCGCCTTTCTTTCGTCTCTGTCTTGCTGTCCAGAAGGATAAACAGAGGCAGAAGATAATGGGTCAATACTGCTGATATTATTCCGGGAGAACGCCTCTTCTTGTGCGAAAAAAACAAGCTCATAAAGCTCTTGTCCGGTAGGAGATTTCCCATTGTGTTCTGCCCTATATTCAGCAATCTTATCAGAAAGGACGGAACGAACTTCGCTTTTTATCTTTTCTTGCAGGAACAGATTGTTCGAGTCCGGCACATACTCCATCACAGCATACCTGTCTTTTGCCGTTTTCGGGTCTAGGTATGTCCTGCTTTTGTCTAAGAAAAACTGGTTCTTCCTCTCTTTGAACTGCGTATTAAACTCTCCCTCCGTCAAATAAATCGGAGTAGTTCCTCCTTGAGTTCCGGTGTAATCCGCTGTCTTGGTCAGAGGTAGTTGGCCGTTATCCCAAAACTTCTCTACCAACTTGTCAGCCTGATTGAACGTTTCCGGGGAAATCTTTTGTGTTACAAGCTTGAGCAATGAGTTCTTGTCGCTGGTGCTGAAATTCATCCGCTCAAGAAGCCGTTCAGCTTGGGAGAGGATGTTGGCCTGTCCCTCTGGCGACTCTTTGTGATAATCCTCTGAAAGCTTGACCGCCCAATTAGACATGGCCGCAAACTGCATTGGAGTCGGCTCAATCTTGGCGCTCATGGTCTTCTTCATGTTGAGGAGGTTGACATATTGCTGGGTCGTCAGCTGGTTGGTGTCCAATAGCTTTTTGGCGACATCCATCTCAAACTCTTCCGGGTTGAACAAAAACTTCTGTACGAGAGAGTCATACGATTGCTTTTGAATCATGCTTATCCGGCCCTGCGCTTGGTTCAATGCGTACTGCTGTTGCTCGTAGGTCAATTCACGACGCTGTACAGCGCCATCCCTATTCACCTCTTCCAGCACACCCCAAGGGTTCCTCAATGTTTCCTGCTGGATGATGTCCTGTGTCTGGGCTTGAACAACTCCATTCTCATTCAACATCTTTTCCGCAGGTGTTAGGTAGGGGCTTTTATTTATCTCCCTAGCCAACCCGAAATCCCTGTTGGCCACAGCAATCTTGAACGCCGCATTAGTTTCGTCTGCGGCCATCTTTGATATTCTGTCTGCCGCCATCAGGCCCACCTTGTTCTTCTCCTCTTTCAGCAACAGGTTGAGCCTTTCATTGGACAACATCTGATTGCGCCCAACATAAAACGATTTGGCATACTTGTTGTTAATCTCTGCCGCCCTTGATGTCATCTCCTCCGTATAGGCGTCCAGCCAAACCGCAGGATTGTTCATCGTGCTGGGGTCTTTTTGAAGCTGATTGAAAACCTGTGTGGAAGCTTCCATGTACTCTGCCTGCATGCGCCGTGACTGAATACTGTCGTTCGTTGTCTCGACTTCCGCTTGCGCCTTCGACCACATTGTGAGTCCTTCTCCAAGGTCGCCAAGCTCCTTTACTCGGCTCTCTTTGTCGAACTCATTTCCAATAGGAACATATCTGGCCGCATCATAAGTGGAGCGCAAATAACGGTTTGAAGGAGAAGGCAACAACCCCTCCTTGTTCGCACTACTGACACCCATTCTTATGTCTCTAGTATCGTTGGTCACCATGATTAAAATAACCCTCCTATGGATGAACCTATCTTAGAACCTATCGCCATTCCAGTGGGGCCTCCAAAATAAGCTCCCACACCAGAGCCAAGTAGCGAGCCAAGGAATCCACCGGAGGAGCGCTTGCTAGCCTTCCGGGCTTCGCTTGCCCGCCAATCAGCAACGCTTGCTTGATACATTGTGTTCTGCCTCTTTTGTTCCGCTTCCACCCAAGCATCAGCTATTTGTTGCTCGAACTGGCTCATTGTCGCCTGTTGTACAGCGCCTATGGAACCGGAAGTCGGGGCGAAGCCTGTCCTGACTGCTGACACCCTTTGCTGGGCTAGGTATTTCGCCTGATTCCCTCGAAGGCGAGACATGTTTATTCCGGCAATCCTGTATGCCGACTCGGCTTGATTCCTTAACGCCTGTGCCCGATTCTCATAACTGGCGACATAGTTGGCATATGACCGCTTCTTGCTCAAGGAAGACGACACATCCGAAAGAACACTACCAAATCCTTTAAGCGTCGCAGAGTTGAAGCCGAACGGGTCAAACGTGTCATCCCATGCTATTTTGTTGGGACTAGACTTCTCGAACCCAGCTGACGTATCTATTGAAGCCGTTGATGATAAATAACTTGTGTTAGGGTTATATGTCGGCGGCTGGGGCATTTCAGGATAACCTATCTGATAATCAATATCATACAGGCCGTTCATTGGCTCCAATCCAGTCAACGAAGGTAGGAGCGCATTCGTAACACCAGTCGTAGGGTCTGTCCAAATTTCGTTGTAAGCTGGCTCTGCTATTTCTGTTCCACCCCAGAGTTGACCATTAAGAATGTCGCTTCCCCACATCCATGAGGGGAAGCCTGTCAATGGCAACAAACCATCTGCGGTTAGGCCGCCTGTGTCAGCTAATGATAGTGGAATCATACAGAATATACGCCGCTAATACGTTCACCTTTTTAGCATCATCTAAGGAAAAGTACAGTCTTGTATCTGTAGAGCTTTGTCCACTCAATACAATATGGTCTCTCCCGTTAGACAAGTTTGTTGATACCGACATGGAATTACTCTTTTCCATAGCTATCGGGGCATCATAGTCCAATGCCTGAACTGTGGCCTGAATCCTTGGCGCACCATAAGCCAGACCGTCATCACTAAGAAATGAAGATGAAGGAGTTACGTCGTTGCTCTCATCCCGTGATACTTGATACCTAAGTTGGCTAATCTTCGTAGTGGTCGCAGGAATGACATAATTGTTGGCATTCCCCATTGGCATTGAAATAAACTCCGAGAAGATATGAAGCCCAAAAACAAAGTTTGGAAGAGTCCCTGAGGTGCTGGACGGGGGAGTAATAAATCCGCTGTTCCCGGCTTGGCCAATATCGTTTTCAATTTCAGACTTAACATTAAATACGATTTGGCTCTGGGAGAACAAGCCTTCACCCTCCGGCGCTTGCTGGTAATAAGAATAATTATTATTTACCTCATTGCCGCCAAAGCAATAGCCTGTGGTTGTTTGCCCGTTAGCTGAAATGATGTCCAGATATACAGGCTTGGTTTCGTCCCACTCTATCTTGGATGTAGTAGCTTTAACTCTCACATCCATGTATGGGAAATATCCATATTGCACATCATGGCCGGCCTCGTCAAAGACTGATAACTGCAAAATCTGTTCTGCACCTTCCCATGAGGGAACCGATTCCGAAGAAAAGTAACACCTTATCTTCTGGTTTGCCTTCAACACCAAACCTAAGAAAAAGAACTCAAGGATTGGCAACTGATTTTTGTCGTCAGGCAACAATATCGAGTTAATAGAGCAAGTAAGGAATTCTTGCGTCTCTGCGTCGAAAACAAACATCCAGAACGGCCCTTTGGTTAATACCTCTTGAGAGGGGTCGTACTGGTTCTCAAAAAGGAAAGACTCTATATCAACATCACTCCCACTAGCGACCGGATTGTTGAAAATAGCAGACTCATCGAAGGAAAAAGAAAATCTTGATATCCAGCTTTGAGTTGTAGGGGTTTTGGCCTGAACTGTGAGTTGCGAACTATTTTTGTTTTCCTTGAAGTAGCCATTTACAATTAGAGTGTTAAGAGCATCTGTGTAGCTCGTCTGCCCCGTGGAGAAGTTGTTCCACGAATTGTTTACAAAGCCTCCATAGGCCAGAGCATCTGTGTAGCTCGTCTGCCCCGTGGAGAAGAAGTCAACACAAGGATTGCTGTCCTCCATATAAGAGAGGAAGTATTGATTGGCGTTTACGAAATCGTTCTCGCCTTTACCTTTTACGGAAACAATCAATCCTTCTTCGCCTTTTACCGGATTATTGTAACAGCATACCTGATTTATGAAGGCTCCTTGAATATCGCATTGGAACCAGCCATTGATGTCCTGAACCCGGTTATACAGCAACCCTAAAAGCCTTCCGTCGCCAGTAGTACCCCACCAGATTGGGTCAGGGTCTTTCTGAATCGAATGAGAAGTAATCCCATAATCAAACAAATCGGATGCCATAATCGTCACATCTTCCGATGTGTAGCCATCAATCTGGAAAGAGTAGATTGACTGGATAACACCCTTTTTGTCTCTAGGGATGAAAAACAGGCTCTCCGTCATCAGTTCCCCTTGCGCCACAGAAGAACCCCATCTGGATTGCTCTTTAATAATGGGTACAGGATTGCTTGAGTCGCTGTCGTTCAGCACCCATTCGCCAATGTCTGTTCCTACTATCAAATCCTTAGAGGAAGACAACCATTGAATCTTTTGGCTCTGGTTCGCGCCTATCGTCACATCCCAGCCGGAATCTGCCATGTCGTCCACAGAGAACTCATTATACCTGTCAACACGGGAAGCCCATATTGTTTGGGGCTGGGCCTTAGTTGAAGCTAATATCAGCCGCCCATTACGCAACGCTATGCAGGAAGGATAGCCTTTTTCTACAGAGAAAGCACACTTGACTAAATCGTTAAACTTGGCCGAATAGTAGTTGGTGCTACTGACATTGGTTTGAGTCAGCTGGTAGTTGCCCCTCCCAAACAAGGAACTAAATGTTTTGAATATGCCATCCAGCACAGGGGCATACATCATTGGCATAATGGTCAGGTTTTGGAATACCGTCGCATCTGTCGTTGTTGAAGTAAGTCTCTTTTGATTAGGCCACACGGCAAAGGGAATGTCTGTCTGATAAACACCACCTCCATTATCAACCTCAATGGACTGGCCAGCATCACCAGTATCGGTGGACACGTTTCCGTTCTCACCAATATAAACCAGCCCAACAAATACGCCCGGAGTATTGCTTCCTGACATGCTAAGCTTCCTCGGCTGTGAGAACCAGTTATTGTTGATTCGGAAGACTGTGTAGCCGCCGCCAGAAGGATAGCCTGAAAAGACCTTGCTATTCTCCAAATAACTTACAAGAACCCCTTTGGTTGTCGCCACTTCTGCGTCTGTGCTAAGAGTCCAGTCGCCTCGAACGTAGCGGCATACGATGTTTGCCATCCTAAAGAAGCTAATGGGAATTCCAACGTTGGCGCCAGTAGCGAAGTTGTATATGTTCCCATTCAATACGCCGTCCGTTTTGTTCATCAGGCAGGAGCCGATAACAATATCCCCCGGAGTATATTCTTTTAACCACTCGGCAATTCGAGTCCCGTCGTTGCCTGTTAATTGCGAGACGGAACCATCAGAAAGGAAATACCTGTCCCCAAAAACAGCGTTGACAGTGTTTAAGGAGACGCTGGTGTCCTCATAGACGTAATAGGGAATATCCGGGTATGTCTCATGGTTCCTACAAAACATGGGACTATCGGGATTAGTTCCTTGGCTTTTATCCCTTATATAGTAGTCGTCGCTCTTGGGATAAGTCAGGAAGTCCATTGTTGTCAACTTGAAGCCGATAACAGCTTTTTCCTGATAAATCTTTTCGTTGCCCTGATATATCTGTTTAATCGGGAAAACGGCATTGTTGTAATGCTCAATTTTATAATCGTTCCCAGCGAACACTTTCGACGTGTCGCCAAACATTTGAGCCATTATCAACGAACTCCTGTGGTCATTGTTGTTGAAGCTTTGGGTTGGAACGTCTCCCTGACCATAATTCACCTTAATACCAATGCCACTATATCCGGTTCCATCTTTAAACGACTCCTTGAACGAAACATAGCTTTGGGCGGCGTTTAATCCTCCCGGAGTCCCACCAACGCAAAAACTGGTGACAGCCCCAAGAGAGCTGTCAATCTCAACCTCGGATGATGAGTGAGCATAAAGACCTAGCGTGCCGTAAGAATTGTTGCAACCAATGCTGGCATACAGCTTACCTCCCCGCCATGTCAGGAAACAATAATAGTTGATAGGAATATTTTGATTGAAGTCGGAGAAAGCAACAACCTGTCCAGAGCCAATCTCTATATCCTCCAAGGGATGTTCCACACCGGATGAGTCAGTAATGGCCCACTTCATGTTGTTTCCACTACCGCTAAAACCAAAGCTGATAGATTTGTTGTCCTTGAAGTTTAAGGTAAGGAAAGGATTCGTTTTAGCATTGAGCTTATCAACACCATACAGGCCAAAGCAAAGAGAGTTTTTTGTGGAAATGTTTAAGTGCGAAGACGTGTCAAACTCCACCACGTACTGGTTGTCAGCCATAGAAATATCAGGCATTTTCGCCTGTGTGGCTGTCCTTGTTAATTCCAGCGGGAAGAAGTCGGGATGCACTATCCACATTTTGTCGTTTTGGGAGACATACTTGATTTTCTCCAAGTCCGTGTCCCAAAAACGCCCATGCCTCTCATTGCCAACATCAGCCGTCCATCCGTTGATGCCAGCCTGAAAAACAGAATCTATCTCAAGATTTACCTCCCATTTCCTCGTCTCGTCTCCAAAATACCCGCATTGGTAAATGGTTGCGAAGGGAATGCAACCACCGCTCTCATACTTGTTGTCGGAGTGGACGCAAACAATGTATTCCTCGTTGTTGGTGCAAGGGAACTTCAATATCCGAAAAGGATTTTTGAATGCGTCAATCACACCAAAACCCGGTCGCCTCTTTAACATACCAAACTGACGAGGAATAAAGTTCCTCATCAATGAACAACTCGTCTGGTATTTCTGCATGTCAACTCGTGGGGTGAAGTTCTCGGAAACCTGCCCCCCGTTGAAGTTGAGTTGCATTTGAAATTGTCGGGTATTTGAGGCCATATGTCTGGAAGGTTTTTAGTTTAATCGGGAATGTAGGTATAAGAGCCTTGGTAGGGTGCTGTCGTCCCGAACGGATAGCGGCCCCAAGTGGACTGACTCATAAGCTTGTTGCGGTAGTTAAACCTGCCTCCCGTGTTGTTGATGAAGTCGTTGTCCCGCATCCTGTGCAACTCCCTCTGGTACATGTCCGCTATCATGTTGTAGAGTTCAATGTTGTTCGTGATGCGTACACACGTAAGATAGGCCCACCTGATTCCTATGAGCGGTTTTAGCTGGTCAGGTATGCCTTGAAGCGTTGTCCCGTCTGTGGGGGCGGCAATGTAAACCAGCCTCAACTGGTCAACGTTTGCCAAGATAAACTCTCCCTCTATCTGCACAAACTGCGCCTGAATATTCCAAGGCTCTCCATTCACGGATATGATTGTCACCAAGTCGTCAGGCTTCGGGAAAGCATTGTGATAACCAAAGGCCGCCACCTCTGTGGGTGACGGCTCAATGATTACCCTTTTCCGGGCGAAGTTCCATTCGCCATCAATCATGACATCTTGAATAGCGAATGGAAGATATGCCTCTAATGCCTGACCTTCTACTGACTTTTTCCCCGTTTCCGGGTAGCTTTGGATTTTGTATTGGCCTAACAACCCCAAGGCATAATTAGCAATATCTAGGTCAGTCATTGTTTTTTCAGATTAGGGGATGATTAGGTCCATGACAATGGTGAGAGATTTATTGGCCGCGACCGGCATAGTATTAGAGACGATACAAGCAATATTGTACTTCTCTTTCAGGCGTTCGTAGGTAATCCCTTCCCCGTCAATCTCGATACCATTATCGACAAGATATTGCGCTGGGTCAAAAATCATTGCACCGGCGGGGGATAGTGAGGAAGTAGAGATAACTCTCACAATTTCTCCTGCGGTTGCAGTTGCCGTCAAAGACAACATTCCGGTTCCGGAATATTTGGCATTACCCGCCTTGTCTAGAACTTGGATGTTGAGAGAGTAATCACCCGCACCCACCCCGTCATGCGTCAGAGCGATTGAGGAAACGTCAATCACCACTCCCGGAGGAAGGGGAAGGTCAACAATCGTCGAAGACGCAGGGGTTGCAGTAGCCCCTGCCTTGTACACAATCGTCTTTTTCAAGACCTGTCCTCGTTGAAGCTGTGCACTCAAATACGGAGGCATCCCGGCTTCAACCTGCGCTTTTGCTACAGAAGGATATTCTGCCATAACTTTTTTGCCTTTCTATGTTGGATTAGAAGTTGCCGGAAGAACCCGCCACGTCAATCTTGAGCACACCCTTGTCTTCAATTCGGGTCGCGCCCATTGCGATTTCAGAGTAGGTCTGCCATACATACTGGTTGGTCGGAAGCTCTTCGATTCGCACGAACAGCTCTTCCAGCACGCCAAACGCAACGGAGTTCATCGTGAAGGCAATGAGGGTTCGCACATTCGTCGTGGATGTACCACCGGTCGGGTTGTTCGCAGCACCAAGCGGACGACTGCCAAACGGGAGCATGTCGGCCGTCAGAGCAATGAAGCGGACGCCAAGCACGTTGTCAATATAGCCACTGGCAATGGGTCTCTGGTCGGAGTAAAGGATATTCGTGAATTCCTTGATGCCGTAGAGAGCCGCAAGCTCTTCATGGGTACAAAGGATTACCATTTCAGGGCCACCCAAATCCTGACGTTCCACATCCTGACCAAGCACGTTACGCATGCCAAAGATAGTCTTGGCTCGTACAATCTTGTCAAAGGTCAGGCCGGATGCCGTATAGGTTCCGCTCTGCACGTAGCCCACAGGAATCGTGTTGGCCTTTTCGTTAAACGTCACAGGGATGTCCCCGTTCTCGCCAGTCCACGCAGTACCAATAAGGCCCTCAACCGCCACCAAGTCACGGCGACGCTGCATTTCCATGCGCTCTGCGTCCACAATGCGGGGAAGCGGAGAGTCAATAGTCCCTGCCTGTTGCATTTCCGTGCGGGAAATCTCATGAGTGGACTTGAAGATTTTGGTCTTGAGCCACCGCTGTCTGAACTCGGCCTGTTGCGGGTTGGTCGCGCCATACAGGTCGGTGATTTGAGTGGAGTTCACAGGGTCAATGATTTGGAACCTGCGCTGTCTGGAATTCATGCCGTAAACCCTCATGAAACGCTCCGTGCGGGAACGCATCTGCTGAACAGCCGCATAAATCATGGGCGTGTACTCGTTTACAGCAAGCGTCTGGAAGTTTCCGTAATTTGCCATAATTTAGTTATACTTTTAATTCTTACCGTCAAAATGGGTTCGACAGGTGTCCTTAAAGTAGGGCTGTTTAATGAGGAAGACGGCTGTCCTCTTATACTATGAGTGTTAAAGCAAGTGTCCAAACGGGTTGCCTTTAAGAAAACAAATGCACAAACTTTATGAAAAAGCAAACAAAAACAGAGGGGGTACGCTATGCACAAACGTACCCCCTCCTCATTTATCCCTATGTTATCGCCTTTTCGCTCTTATTGAATCATGCAATCACACTACTGTTTCACAACAGCAAGCGCAGTATGCAATACACGACGAGAGATTGCAATAAAAAAATGCCCGTTGGAGGAAAGAACACAACATAAGAAACCTCCAACGGGCATTAGCATTTTGTTTTTGGTGTGAGACAAAACACGGAGAAAAAACTCACACCATCACATGGACGATTAAACCCTTACGGCATGGCGCATGCAAGCATAATTTGCTTCACCATTTGATATTTTTGTTCGCAAGGAGCCTGTGGTACAGCTCTCGTGCGTCATGAGGCATTTGGTTTACCGAGCCATACTTGTTAATCAACCCCATGATTTGCTCCTTAGCGCCAGCCGCAGAAGCCTTCATGAAGCCGGGGACGGGCATCGTTCCGTCCTGCATACTGGAAACCTTGTCAAACAACGCAGAAAGGATGAAGGGATTGTTCAGAGCGCCCGCCATGTCAGGGGACTCAATGTCAATCCCTGCCCTCACAAGCCCGTCCTTGAGCAAGTTGAAGTTGCGCTCATACAAGCCTCCCCACTCCGCTTGGAAGTATTTCTTAGCCTCTTTTGCCTGTTCTTCGATTCGCTTGGTATTAGCCTCATTCAGCTTGGCCGCATACCGTTCCTGAAAACGAAGCAACTCCTGCATCGTGTCGGCAGGGATGTTATGCTCATGGGCAAAATGGGCAAACTCTTTAAACGACTCTGCGTCCACCGTCTCTTTGTATTCGTCAGGGACTTGGTAGTCTTCCGATTTTTCAGGAACACCCAAATGCTCACGCCATGCCTTCTTCTGCTCGTCAGTAGCATCGGCTCCGGGGCGTGTAACCTGTTCCGACTTTTTGCCAATAAGCTTGTTGGCATTAACAAAGCCTTTGATTAAGTCATTGATATTGTTATACTTATTGGACAAGCTCTCGCCTCCCTCAAAAGAAGAGGCCCACCCTTCCTTAAACGTGCCGTCTTTGTTTACAATGCTGTCAACAGTAAATGTCTCGGCAGGTTTTTGGGTTAAGGAAGGGTCGCTCAATGACATGGTTCCCGGCATCTTAGTTTCCTGTGTGGCCGGAGGTTGCGCCTGTTGCGTGGCGGGCTGGGTGGTTTCAGTTTCGCTCATATAATGCTTCGATTACTTCAATTAGTGCGTTTATTCCTTCAATATAGAAGAGTTTGTTCTCGTTGAATCCTGCCTTCAATGCGTCTGGAAGCTTGTACTTGCTTCCTCTGGCAATCGCCTTGAGGACGAACAGGATGTATTTGTCCGGGTCGGAATCCAATACTTCCTTGGCTTTGTCATACACCTCCTTGGGAATCCTTACCGTGTCCCCAAGAAGGCTGGTGATTTCTACTGCGTCCGTGTTTTTGTCTGCTTCCATGATTAAATCAGATTCATGTCTTTACTGGCCGCTCCAAGATTCTTCTGCACTTCCGAGAATGTCTTGGCATTAGCCATCTGGTTTGCCTCGTCTTGAGCCGCTTGGCGTTCTCTCCTCATCTGTTGCACCTTCGCCTCCGGCCTGGAATACTTGGGCGACAGGCCAATATCAAGCATGCTCCTTCGGAAAATATAGTCAGCATTCACAGAGTCCAGAACGGTCGGGTCGATTTGTGAAAGAGGAATGACTACCGTTTGCAGGAACTCCGTAAACAAGGTCGGCTGATGCCTGTCCAAAAGAATCTGGAACGGCGTGCAGAACTGGATATGGTAATCCCTCAAAGGACGGACATAACCATGTTGCACCAGCGTGTTGTAGCAAAAGTCCACCAAGGGTTGCAGGAATTGCTCAATCAACCTCGTATAAGCCGTAGAGCTGATGCGTGCCGAATAAGACTCAATCATCTGCGCTACTGTGGCCTTCATGTATTGCGGGTCCTTCACCTGCAACAGCGGCATAAACAAATTAACGTCACATGCCTCATTGATGACACGCTCGAACCGCTCAATTTGCCATTGACAGTCAGAGGTTTGTGATGCCTGTTGGAACAGGGGCGACGGCCTTGCCTGAATGTTCAGCGGGTTAAAGGTTGTTACCTCCCCGGCGCCATAGCCAATGTTCCCTTGGAAGCCTTCGGGTACAAGCATCGGCGGGAAAATCTTCTGCTGGGCCGCCTCTGCCAACGCTTTCAGGCAATTCACCAGCTCAATCTGGTCTGCCAAGGAAACCTTCCCAAACCCATACCCATACGGGCTGTTGGGCAAGTCAAAACAGTTGCAACAAATGACAGGACAGTTCTTGAAGAATTGCTCAAGCAATACGTCGCCTGTTGCATCGTACACGGAACGAAGCACCCACTCCTTGCCGTCTGCACGGGCAATAAGCCCTTCGTCCCCGGTGCGCTCCACTCGCTCCAACAAATGGAACACAAGGTAGTTGTCCGGGCTGTTAGAGTTGGCCATGTATTTATCCTTCACCGTTTGAGGCAAATTCTTTTCCGGGAACGTGGCTACAATGTCTTGGTTTCGCATCCAGTCGTCCCAACAGAACATATTCATCCGGCCAAATTTATCTTTGTCCACCATGAATGTCCCAACGGGAATTGAATAAAAGCTAAAACCTCGCTTCCTTGTGTCCCACTCTGCCCAAAAAGCGCCAATGCCATAAGCCGCCCTGTCCCAGAAGAAAAGCTCGCTTGCCGTGTGCAGGTTGCTGTTCCTCATGAACATGGACACAACCCTAGCCGTCTCGGCATATTCGTCGTCAACAGTGCTTGTCACCAGCTCCCTGTCTGCCGCTTTCGCCAAGGGCGTAAAGGTGAACCACTCACTAGCCTTGGGCATCACAAGCTCATGCTGGCCTGTTGCGTTCAGCCTCAACGCACGCTCAAGAGTCGTGTCAATATATCCCTCATTATTAGGTGTGGATTCCTGTACAGCTCCATTCAGGTTAAACCGCCTGTCTGGCTCTACAAACTCCGCAACTCGTTGCCAGTTAGACACATATCTCTGTCTGTACGAATAGAGTTGCTCCCTCTTCTGCTTTGGACTCTGGTTGTTGTACAACATATTACTGGCCTAAAAAGCTTTTACCAATGCCGCCTGTTCCCATCCCTCTGGATGCAACAAACGTATTTGAGAAAGAACTCCTGCGCCTGTTTGCCTCCGACTGGCTCCTTACTGCCTCCTGTTGCGTCTCATACGTCTCTACAGGTTTGGGGGCCTCCGGCGCCTTGGTTGACTCACCTTTACCCTTGCTGGCAACACTATCAGCCGCACCACCCAAGGCCGCACCGATTGTAGTCCCCACGCCGGGCGCAATGATTGTTCCTACTACTGCTCCTACTGCACTTCCTACTCCTGACATTTTTTACTCCTTAGTTTAAGTTTTATGTATAAGTCCAACTCCTTACGTGAGTAAACATACAACTTTCCTCTCCTATGTCCACTACCAAATTGAAGGTGTGTGCTTGCCTTTAAGTGCTTTAAAAAGCCAACATAGTCTCCAATACCCAAAAAAAAGAAAAAGCCATTGGCCTCCTCATAGTCCACAGCGCTATCGGAAATATGCCTTGTCCGAAGAAACTCTGACTCCATGCCCCACACACGAACCTCCTCCGGGTCGATGCGGTAGTAGTGTCCCAACACAAGCCCGTCTCCGGTATAGAGGCGCACGCCTCCCTCGTGAAGCTTCCATGCCTCACTCAATCCCATACCTGCGTCCCTCCTTAACACCCTGTCAGATTCGGAAAGTACGCTCAAACCGTCCTCGCCAGTTATGTCCAATGTTTCGCTCACGATGATATTTCCCAAATGTACATGTTATTCCTGCCTTATAGTCTTGGGTTGTTGGACCTTGCACAAGCAAATTGTTCATTTTCGCCTCCGCTACATACCTCAACGGGTCTGCCCAATGGGACGCATTGTCATGCACAATCTCATTCTTAAATATGCCTCCCTCGCTCACCTCCGGCTTGCACCTGTAGCTTAACCAGTAGCTATACGCCCTTCCTGTCCCCTCCACGTCAAACCGAAACATGTCAAACATCCCCAAAAGGTAATTGATGCCTATCCATTTGTCTTTCGATTTCGGCAACAACTGTATGCCCGGCAACCCCGCCTCCTGCCACATCTGCGCCTGTGTCATCCCCGTGTCCGTCATGTACCCGCCGTCATGCGGAAGGAAGTTTGCCTGTAATGTCGGATATTTGCTTTTGAGCCTTGTTACACGCTCTGCCACACGTTCGCTTGCATGCAACCCGCTGTCCAACTCCAATACGTTGATGAAGGGGCCGTCCAGCTGGAATACAAGGTTAATCGTGTTCAGCGGCGCTCCCAAGTCCCATGTGCAATAGCATGGCTTTGTTGCGTCATAGGCCAACTTCCGAAAAGCACCCTCCTGTACTGCCTTGTCCAACACCGCCTCCAATATGGCCCCCTCCATCGGAACCTCAAAAGCCTCTTCCAAGGTCGAAGGGTATTCCTCATTCATTGACACCCCGTGTTGCCTCTTGGCCTGTTGCCACCAACGCTTTTGCTCCTCGGTTACAACAATCCCGCTCTTGCTCCTAAGCGTCTCAAAATAACTCTCTGTGGCCGCATTTATCGCCTCTCCCCCCTTCGATTTGTTGTTCTCGTCACTCCACCACGGCAAAAATACCACATGGAAATCTCTCTCCCCACGCTCCTCCTCCGGCACGCTCAACGCATTCATTACGTTTTCGTAGAATACCCCTCGCTTCCCGCCTCGTACCGTCGTCTCTACGAATATAAAGCCGTCCTTGGCCGCAGGGAATGTGCCGTTTACTATTTCTGCCGCTCGCTTCGGTTCGCTCGTCGCTATGGTACCAAGCTCTGATATGTGGGCAAAACCAAGTCCACTACCTCGGAAATATTTACCGCCAACTATCTCGCTGGCCCTCCTCCCTGTCATCTTCACTATGATGCGGGACTGGAAATAGCTTATCTCAAACAACCCCGGTAATTTCCGCTTCAAACTGTCCAAGGCTACCTTCACAATGTCCGTCAGCTTTTCCTTTGCGTCTCCCAGCGTCCTGTCCACCAACGCCAGTTTCCACCCCTCCTCAAAAGCCGCCATGTCTGCCATCATCACCCCTATCGCCGTAGAACACCCCTGACGCCTGCTCTTTGGTATCAAAAAACGACGCTTCCCCTCACAGTAACACGCACGATGCAACTCCTCCTGAAACTTCCTCGGCTTGTATGGTATGATGTTCCCGTCCGTGAGTTTTATCTCATACAAATGCGATATCCTCCACATCGGGTCTTTCAACAACCTGGCTATCTCGCTTACTTCCATAACTAACGGTTAAACTTTAGCAACGCTTCCGCTTCGCTATATATCGGTTCCTCTACTGCCTCCTCAACTAGCCTGCACCTCACAACGTCCCATACCTCCGTGTTATACTTCCTCCAAGGCAACGGCAGGTCAAACACCTTCGCCTCCGATAACAGGCACGATGCTTCCTTCTGCACCCCTCCTGCCATCATCCCCCGGTAGTACATGTAAGCGTATTCAGGCTTCCGCTTCCACCTTTGCCCACTCCTGTCCTTCTTCCCCTCCCTTACCAAAAACTTGTTCTTGCTCCTCAATACCCACACAAATCCCTCTGCCTTCTCGTCAACACCTCCACTTTCAGGGGCGATTACGATGCTGTCAACAAACTCTCCTACTGCCTCTTTGTCCATTGCCTCCTCACTTTCCTCTTGCATAGGCGTCCACTCCTTTCGCTATTGCTTCCGCTATTTCCTTTGGCCGCCTCCTCATCACCTCTGCGTCCTCCGGGTTGCTTATAAATCCACACTCACACAATACAAACGGCATCTTCGTTTTCCTCAATATCGCAAGGTTCGCTCGCCCCTGCACTTTGTTTGCCCTCCCCGGCAACAATACACACAGCTCTCCTGCTATCGCACTCGCCAGCCGTACCCCTTTTACGCTACTCGGATAAAAGCATACATGCGCCCCATGCGGCTCCGGATTCAATACCTTCTTGCCTCCTACAATTTTACTGGCGCTGTCGCAATGCAACGATACTCCTACCTCGTACCCAGACGCATTCGCCGCCTTTATCGTTTCGTTCAGGTCTGCCGCATTGCTCTTCCTCGGAAAATCCAACACCAATACCTCATGGCCAAGTTTTCCCAACTCTTCCACCAGATAGCCCGCTACTACGCATGATACCTCATGCTCTTCCAATCCATTCCCTTCCGTTCCCGTCTTCCGGGCATGCCCTATATCTACGATTATTTTCATACTTCCCTTTGCTGGGCATAGGCCGTCCGGGACGTAGCGGTTCGCGCACCACGCCTCCTCGCCTCCACCCAACTTCTATTGTTTGTTTGTTATTTGAGGATGCCACTTGCACCGGACGTTTTAAAAAAACTTTACTCTTCCCCTTGCGCCGCCGCCCAAAGATCTTCCAATACCTCTACTGGTAATACCCACTCCTGATACCGCCCCTCTACGTCATGCTCGCTGTCCTCCCCTCGCCACCTTGCCATTGCCTCCTTGCTCGGAAACAAATGCAGTTCCAACCCTCCTTCCTTCTTCTCTTTTACCATTATTCCTACTTCTTTTTCTTTCATAGCTTTCACCTTTCCACTCCTTTTCTCTTCGTCCTCCTTACTACCGAGTCTCCTATTTTCTCTACCCCTCCTACCATTAACACCCTCCTCCTCTTTAACTCTTCCGTCTTCTTTTTAAATCCTTCCAGTTTTACCTGCGCCTTTCGCTTTAATGCCAACTCCTTGCATATTGCCTTCGCCTGTTCCCGGTTCGCCTTCTCCTGCATTTCCCTCGCCTTCCTCTCCAACGCACTCTTGCTCCCTATCACCGCACACCCAGACACCTTCATGTTCCACTTCGCTCCCTCACATTGCGCCCATGTCAGATGCTTCCCTTCCCACTCATCATAAAACAACTCCCTCCGCTCTTTCGCTACCTCCTCATCTTTCGTCCCAAGGCTTATCTTCCTCCTCACACTCCTCGATTTTGTACTCTTAAACAATAATCCCAAATAATACTTCCCACTAGCACTCCGGTACAAATGATGCTTACTACCCCATTTCTCCATATCCACCTCCCTCACACTCACATACCACCTCTCATCAGCTACTAAAAAATCACTCACCTTCTGCGGCCTCGCCTTGTGCAACATCCTTGGATAAAATACATGCTTCCCCCACGGCATCACTCCCATCTCTGCTCTCATCTTCACCATCTCCTTCACCCCTGCCAGAAAGCCTCGCTCCGCCTCCGCACACCTCACTCTTATCTCGCCTTCGCTGTTCTTTCTCATTCCGTCTTTACTTTATTTCATCCTTATACCCTCTGTCAACCCTCCTCCGTATCTTTCTTCTCTCCCTCTCCCTTTCTCCCTCCTAACAGCTCTACCAACTCTTCCCCTACCATCTCTTCCTCCTTCTCCTTCACCTTGTCCCACCCCTTCAACCTCATGTACAACCCCACTGCACTCATCTTCTCCTTCCCACTCATCCCCAGCTCCCGCCCTCTTATCACCCTGCTTAAAAACTCACACAGCTCTCCCTTCTTCAACTCTCCCTCTTCCTCCTTTTTCCCCTCTCCTCCTTCTCTCTTCACTCCTCCTTTGCTCACCCTCGCCCATACCTCCGGCCCTCCCATCCGCTTGAATATCGCCTGACTCATCCCTCGCCTCGCTAATCCCTCTCCCAATCCCCTTATCACTCCACTCCTAAGCTCTTCTCTCAACTCCTTACACAACTCTTCCATCTGCTCTTTTCCTGTCATACCTCTCTTCTTCTCCCTTCTCCTTCTTTCTTTCTTATTTATTCTTTCTTTCTTCCTCTTCCCTCTTCTTCTCTACAAACAACTTCCTTTTCTCCTTATACATACTATTTTTCCCTTTTTCCTTTTTTTACTCCTTTTTCTTTTTCTCTAACAAACTTCCTTTTCTCTCTATAGGCCGTTTTTCTTTTTTCCTTCCTCTTTCCCTTTTTTTTCCTATTACACAGCGGGATACCTTCTTTGTCCAGCGCAAAACACCCGCGACTTTTTCCCCGGCGCCCCCTGTATGGCATGGCAGCACACCAAGCACCTAGGGGTGGTTCGGTGCTGGCGGGCTTGCAGTCCCTCATGGCTAGGAGGCGCCGAAGCAACGCCGCAACATGGCCTAAAGTGGGCAAAACCTCAATAATTATTCTAATTCTTACGGTTGCGCCGGAAAACGGCTTGCGAGGTTGGCTTGTACGGGCCTTTTGAGAGGTGAGCCGATACACATATCATACGGGAAAAGCGGCGCGTGCTAGGTGGCTTGCAGTGCGTTATCCAAGGTTGACCCCTAGAGCCTCCGACTTTGCATTATGTGTGTTATGCGAAGTATGATAGAGTATCAATGAGTTATGAAGATTACACGCAGAAAGCGCACGCTCCACTAAAAAAACTGTTGCATTTTACCGATAACGGTGCAAAAATCGCCCTCGTCAAGCGGAATAGTAACCGCAACTTGGTACTTGAGGGTTGCCGCCCTTGCCCGCTTTTTTAGAGGCAAGCTTGACAATGCGGCAACCGGGAATGCACAAAATTGAAAATTTGTCAACAAGCATTAGGGGTTTTCCCGTCCTAGCTAAGCGCACACTTTATCAACGACTTACGCCAAAATGTCAGGAAATGGCTTTTTTTTCGAAAAATCCAATGATGAACTCATTTGGCCGCCAGGAGGGAGGAGGATTTAGGAGGAGGGAGGGCAAGCTGGTTAGTCCCGTTCGACGTGATTATCCACCACACCAAACAAACAGCCCGCCGCGAGAAAGAGGGAGAAGAAACAGGGAGGAAGAGGGAGCGTAACCCCCCCCCTAAAGGCCCCCCCCGGAAAGGAGGAAGGAGGAAGAGAAAAAGGAAAGAAGGAAGAGAGGAGGAGAAAAAGGAGTCAACGAGAGAAAAAAACAATAAAAAGCTATTGACAAATGAGAGAAAAAAGATATTATAAAGGCATGAAAGGAAGAGAAGGAAAAGGAGAAAATAAGGGAAGTTTTTGCAGGAGCTGGTCTAGAATTGAAGGAAACGGAAAGAGGGAACTATACAACGGCTTTTAGCATTAAAGGAAAACCTATTATTTAACAAAACAAAAAAAACAATGAAGTACGATAGAACAAGAACACTTCAATCAATAAACGCCTTAAAAGGCAGGAGCGCATGGAGAAGGGCGGTAAATGAGTATGCCTACGAACTTGCGGAAAGCATCGAAGACGGGAAAGAGATTAAGGATATTAACTCATTTGCAAATGAGTTACTAAACGGAGCGTGTGACTGGTGTAAATATTCGGAAGGCGGGTGCTCCTTGATTAGTAATTACGAAATAGCGAAAAGACTTTGCACCCCCTCAAAATTCAAAAAGAAAAAATATGGAGAATTGCCTCCGTATAGAGGCATGAGTTGGATTGCCCTGCAGGGAAGGGCATTGTGTGCGGCTAGTTATGTCGTTAAGTCTCACTTAAAAATAAAAAAACATGAAAACCAAATATTTAGTAGAGTGTTACGATATTATCAACAATAATGATTTTTTTCTCATTGTTACCCTGAAAAACAAAAAAACTTTTTTTGTGGGAATTTTTAAAAAAACTGAAAAAGAGATGATAAGAAAAGAAATTTTTAATATATTCGTATTCAAGGAATACTCTAATATTGAAAGATTAAAAAGAGAAAGAAAGCCAGTAAGCTTTATTTTTTCATATAGAAACTCTTTAGCAGAAATGATAAGACGTTTTCCTTGTTACAAAAAAACTGAAAAACTAATATTCATAAAATGAAAATAATCAAAGATACATATGGGTGTTTAAGTTGTTTTTTGAAGCAAAAAACAAAAATAAATATAAAAAGAAAACTAGGAGAAACAAGGAAATATGAAATTATTTATGAGCTAAAAAAGCCAATGTGTGGCTTTTTTGAAAGAGAAATACTTAAATGCATGTTGATCGATGCTGGATTTGAAGAGTTTTCATATATTTGTCGCATGAACAAAAAACTTATTAGAGTTGATAAAGAAGAAAAAACAATGTTGCCTATTATTGGAATATGCTTTCAATCCAAAGTCATTTTACCTCAAGAAGCGCTTATCAATTATTCATCATTTTAAGAAATGAAAGTTTATCAATTTGAGTTTGAAAACCCACAAGAAGAAAGGCGGATGTTCCCTGTCTCCTATCTAAATTTCAATCACGGTCTTAGGTGTTTTTTTTCGGCGATAAAAGATGATTGGAGAATAGGCTCAATCATAGAAGTTTTTATCGCAAACAAACACCCTAGGAGATTGATTTTCAGAATAGAGAGCCGTCCGGAAGGCGATTTGATTAGCGATTTCCGGAAATGCCCGCTAAAGGAAAATCGAGAATATAGGTTTAACTTTAAAACGTTAGAATTAAATGAAAAAAGATATTGATCACCTTTTATCTAAGGTCGCAAAGGTAATAAAAGGGGGAAACTTTTTATACCTAGTCCCTAAAAAGGAAAGAAGAAATTTCGGATTCATCGAAACCGCACTGCGACTAAAAGCTAAAAAACAAGATTCTTTGATTTTTGTTAGGCACGGGAATCGCTTTACTCTCAGTGACGAGTTTGAAGGATTGAGTTTTAAAGGATTGCTAATTTACGGCTCATTAGCAAAACTAATAAAAAACGAACTCACAATTTACACCATTCCAGAATTTAAGAAAGAAGTTTTTAATAAAAAAGATGCTCTTTTATTAGCTTATACCCTTGTTGATGAAAACCTAAAATTTAGTTTACTTAAAAACAACATTGAGCTTGATTTAAAGATTTTTCTCGAAACAGGAGAAGAAAAAGAAAAACAAAAAAAATGAATACAATGTATATAATTAAAATGTATCTAACTTGTAGAAACAAAACACCTTTAGTATCTACAATGTTAGAAAGTGAAAACAACGAAAAGATGATTGAATTTTTAAAAAAATCAATCAGTATTAAATATTTTCTAGAACTAGAAAATACTAGAACAGGCGAAATTATAAAAAAATATATAACACCATACACAATAAAAGGAAACACAATCGGTTATCTACCTATCATGCGTAAAACTGGCGGCGGAGCCAATGTAGGATTCTTATTTGTCGGGGTGAAGCCTGTAAACTGGTACGAATATAAGACTAAGCAAGTTTTAGGTCATTTTCCGGAATACGGAGAATCTAATCTAAAATCTATATATCCGCACACACGTTGCTTCACATCAAATAAAGCATTAGCACTAAAGTATTATAAACATTGTGCAATAAAGCTTAACAAAAAAGGAATACTCGTAAATTTATCACAAGAGCTTTTCTTAAAACTGCATGACACAAGGCAACATGTGGAAGAATTGTGGGAAGCTTATTCAGAAATCAACAACAAAAACAACAACAACCGTATTATTTTTTAAAAAAAATGAACGCAAAAGAAACAAAAGCTTTAGAGATCTTATTCAATTTTGTGAGAAAAAACTACAAAGAAATTCTTAAAGAAGAATATCTTGACAATACATACAAAAATCTTGATGTGTCTTTCTTGTCAAAATCCAGAAGAAAAATTACGGCATTTTTGAAATATATCGGAGAAAGAGACTTCCGCGGTCGTGTTTATGGCAAAAACAAAATCAGACTAATAAAAAATTCCGATATGATTAAACTAAATAAAAGATTGACAAATAGAATAAATCTAACGCCTGATAAAATTTTATATAAAAAATATTCCCCGGAATATGTGAAAATCCTAAGATTTTTTGTTGAAAATGTTTTATGGGGAAATCTAAATGAAAGCAACGTCGAATATCTAACAGAATACATAATTCCGCATCTAGGGGATAATAAAACAACTTATGAGCACCCTAATTGTCCAAAATTATTTGTTGATACCAGACTAAGAAGTTATCACTATTTCCCTGATGTATGGTGTAAGCCTGACAACAGAAAATTAAAAGAGCCGCTTCTAGGCTTAGAACTAGAAGTTTATTCAAAAAAAAGATGTATTTTTGATAATACCTCAAATTTCTTCTACTTGCAAAGAGATAGTAGTATTTCCCCCGAAGAAGGAGGCGTAGAAATAACAACACTTCCCATGTCTTTTGATGATCTAATCAAAGATGAAGGAGGTATTGATATATTAACAAAAGAATTCATGCCTAAATTTTTTTGTTTTTCGCAAAAAACATCAGATACAGGATTCCACATACATTTATCAAAAGTCAATTTCTGCACAAAGGTTTGTATTATGCTGAAAAAGGCTTTTTACTGTTTCCCTTATGCATTTATTACAGAACTTTTTGGAAGGAATAATACAGGATATTGTAGAGCTGAACCGCAAATTCAAAAGCTAATGGAATTTGGAATACATCCAAGCGCGGCATCAGAATTAGGACTGGAAAAAATATTTCAGCCTTATTGCGACTCCAGATACCTAGAATTAAATTTCACCAATAGTCAAACAATAGAATTTCGACGCGGCAAAGGGACTGTTGATACGATTATGATAAAATCCATTTTAGATTTTTGTTATCATATTTACAAATATTCCATTGAAGCGCAAGATCTATATAAAAGCGATTTGTTAAGTATTAGATTGTTTTTGCAGAATTACTTAATGGAGAACGCTAAAACCGAACGTCTAAAAAAACTTATAAAAAAATATGAAGAATATAAAAAATAAAATACAAAAAACAATTATCGAAACAATTATAATCATTTTTGGACTATTGATATACTTTAGCCTGATGTTCGCATTAGGCTTTTGAAAGAGCAGAAGAAAGAGCAAATGAAAGAGCAGAAGAAAGAGCAAATGAAAGAGCAGAAGAAAGAGCAGAAGAAAGAGCAATCCTCTTTTTTGCGACGACAAACAAACCTAGAATGCTATATTTCGAGCTTGATAGGTAGCCTTAACTTAGAATTCTCAAATGTTTTCCATAGGCCTTTATCTCAAGATCTATTTCAAAAAATAAGGCTGGAAACTATCAATTATTTGCTTAGAAACGGAGTTAAAATGACATACCCTACATATCAGCAATATACTTTCGTAAAAATCTTTTACGAGACGCCGGAAGAAGAAAATAAAGCTTTTTCCCTAATGGAAGGTATCAAAAATATCATCACAAAAAACGCAGAAAAAAAACAATAACAAAACAAAAAACATGTGTATCATTGCTTACGGATTCAAGAAAGATATCGGCACTCAACGTTTTCAAAATTGCCTAACAAATAATCCAGACGGATTTTTCCTGCTAGGTTTTAAGAG